>WLWD01000976.1_pt1 | contig 46852 bp, 21 predicted proteins | sample 6712731 | NCBI WGS metagenome assembly WLWD01 (sample SAMN12718690, study PRJNA576275) | sponge metagenome | isolation source: marine sponge | host: Mycale hentscheli | place: New Zealand: South Island, Marlborough, Capsize Point | collected 2014-11-01 | reverse complement strand
ACTACCTCTAGTCACTGGTCATATGAGAACCCCATCACTACCTCTAGTCACTGGTCATATGAGAACCCCATCACTTCCTCCAGTCACTGGTCACGAGAACCCCATCACTACCTCTAGTCACTGGTCACACGAGAACCCCATCACTACCTCTAGTCAATGGTCACATGAGAACCTCATCACTACCTCTAGTCACTGGTCACACGAGAACCCCATCACTACCTCTAGTCACTGGCACATGAGAACCTCATCACTACCTCTAGTCACTGGTCACATAAGTTAAAAATGACCACTAAGACTGAAGTACAAACATCCACACAAACATTCTGACTGTGTGGACCATACCCTACTAACTGAATATAAGTTTCAGCAGCAACTCATATCCAATAACACACAAACATACACATATTGACTACAACTCTCAGCAACAATGATCTCCTACATGACTGCACAAAATACACACACAAAGTCCAGCAACACAGGACTGCACATGACATGACTGCACAAAATACACATCACACAGATTTCAATGCCCAGCATGACTGCATGCATTGTAAACACCTACACACTCTACACCAACATATGGTCAGTGGTGACAAGTTTTACCAACCACAAACCTATATGTTGTACTTGTGGTGGTCAGACCCAGCCATGCCTCAACCACAACATTCCAAACTTAGTCTATTCCACTGGCCATCAACTACTGCATGAACACAGCTAAAGTCAATCATCTCATTCCCCAATAATCAAAATTTAGTCAAATTCATAGAAATAAAATGAAATAAACACCATGGTGACCTAGTGAAGTGGGGTATGGTGACCTAATGAAGTGGACACCATGGTGACCTAGTGAAGTGGACACATGGTGACCTAGTGAAGTGGACACATGGTGACCTAATGAGGTGGACACCATGGTGACCTAGTGAAGTGGACACATGGTGACCTAATGAAGTGGACACCATGGTGACCTAGTGAAGTGGACACATGGTGACCTAATGAAGTGGACACATGGTGACCTAGTGAAGTGGACACATGGTGACCCAATGAAGTGGACACATGGTGACCGTATGAAGTGGACACATGGTGATCTAATGAAGTGGACACATGGTGACCTAATGAGGTGGACACCATGGTAACTTAGTGAAGTGGACACATGGTGACCTAATGAAGTGGACACCATGGTGACCTAGTGAAGTGGACACATGGTGACCTAATGAAGTGGACACATGGTGACCTAGTGAAGTGGACACATGGTGACCTAATGAAGTGGACACATGGTGACCCAATGAAGTGGACACATGGTGACCTAATGAAGTGGACACATGGTGACCTAATGAAGTGGACACATGGTGCCCTAGTAAAGTGGACACATGGTGACCCAATGAAGTGGACACATGGTGACCCAATGAAGTGGACACATGGTGACCTAATGAAGTGGACACATGGTGACCCAATGAAGTGGACACATGGTGACCCAATGAAGTGGACACATGGTGACCTAGTGAAGTGGACACATGGTGACCTAATGAAGTGGACACATGGTGACCCAATGAAGTGGACACACGATGACCTAATGAAGTGGACACATGGTGACCCAATGAAGTGGACACATGGTGACCGTATGAAGTGGACACATGGTGACCGTATGAAGTGGACACATGGTGATCTAATGAAGTGGACACATGGTGACCTAATGAAGTGGACACATGGTGACCGTATGAAGTGGACACATGGTGACCGTATGAAGTGGAGACATGGTGACCGTATGAAGTGGTGTCTCCCACACCCAGTGAAAATCACGCATGAAACCCTGCTCACGGTCTTTTATATTAGGCCATCAAATGGACAATACGATGTCCATTTCATTAATAAAGTAAGGAAAAAACAAACAAATAAAACAACAACAACAACAAAACAAAACATAAATCAACCACTAAATGTAGGTACAATTCAAGGAATTGAACTATCATGTATTGAGTTTAGGTCACTCACTAGATGGAAAGGACTCTGTGGAGTAAGCAGACAACCCGCCCACAGTCAAGCAATGGAGACTTTAAAGAGAGCTGATCTGCATATGTTAGGCCCTGTAGAAATTGTATGGCTCCCTGGACTACAGCTCCATCCCTGTAAGACATAGCAGAGCCAATCACAGGGCAAAAGTCACAGCACATCACACAATTAAATAAGGCAATTAATAGGGAATGTGCAGTCCTAATTAATGCCCATCTATATGTGGTACATAGTGGGTAAGTGTAGCTAGCTAAATTGCAATTGCAAATATAGCTCCTTAGCAAATACAGATATTTTATAGTAAGTTATACTTGTACAACTGAAGAAGACACTATGTATGTACATGTAGTATGAAATCAAGTTAACACAATGATAGAAGAGACTATTAGTTCATCCCAGGTGAGACTTGTAAATTATATTACCTATGTGCGTGCACAGTAATAGTACTACGTGCATGCACAGTCCTAGCACTATGTGCGTGCACAGTAATAGTACTACGTGCGTGTACAGTGCTAGCACTATGTGCGTGCACAGTAATAGTACTACGTGCATGCACTATGTGCGTGCACAGTAATAGTACTACGTGCGTGTACAGTGCTAGCACTATGTGCGTGCACAGTAATAGTACTACGTGCGTGCACAGTAATAGTACTACGTGCGTGCACAGTGCTAGCACTATGTGCGTGCACAGTAATAGTACTACGTGCGTGTACAGTGCTAGCACTATGTGCGTGCACAGTAATAGTACTACATGCGTGCACAGTAATAGTACTACGTGCGTGCACAGTCCTAGCACTATGTGCGTGCACAGTAATAGTACTACGTGCGTGTACAGTGCTAGCACTAAGTGCGTGCACAGTAATAGTACTACGTGCATGTACTACATGCATGCACAGTGTTAGCACTATGTGTGTGCACAGTGTTAGTACTATGTGTGTGCACAGTGCTAGCACTATGTGCGTGCACAGTAATAGTACTACGTGCGTGCACAGTGCTAGCACTATGTGTGTGCACAGTGTTAGTACTATGTGCGTGCAGTGTTAGCACTATGTGTGTGCACAGTGTTAGAACTATGTGTGTGCACAGTGTTAGTACTATGTGCGTGCACAGTGTTAGCACTATGTGCGTGCACAGTGCTAGCACAGTGTTAGCACTATGTGTGTGCACAGTAATAGTATTACGTGCGTGCACAGTGTTAGCACTATGTGCGTGCACAGTAATAGTACTACGTGCATGCACAGTGCTAGCACTATGTGTGTGCAGTGTTAGTACTATGTGCGTGCACAGTGTTAGCACTATGTGCGTGCACAGTGCTAGCACTATGTGTGTGCACAGTGCAAGCACTATGTGCGTGCACAGTAATAGTACTACGTGCATGCACAGTGCTAGCACTATGTGTGTGCACAGTGCTAGCACTGTGTGCGTGCAGTGTTAGTACTATGTGCGTGCACAGTAATAGTACTATGTGCGTGCACAGTGCTTGCACTATGTGCGTGCACAGTAATAGTACTACGTGCGTGCACAGTGCTAGCACTATGTGTGTGCACAGTATTAGTACTACGTGTGTGCACAGTGTTAGCACTATGTGTATGCACAGTGCTAGCACTATGTGCATGCACAGTGTTAGTACTATGTGCGTGCACGGTGCTAGCACTATGTGCGTACACAGTAATAGTACTATGTGCGTGCACAGTAATAGTACTACGTGCGTGCATAGTGCTAGCACTATGTGTGTGCACAGTAATAGTACTACGTGCATGCACAGTGCTAGTACTATGTGCATGCACAGTGTTAGTACTATGTGCGTGCAATGTTAGCACTATGTGTGTGCACAGTGCTAGCATAGTGTTAGCACTATGTGTGTGCACAGTGTTAGTACTACGTTGGTGCGTGCACATCGTAATAGTACTAAGTGCAGCAACAGTGCTAAGCCACTTTGTGCGTTGCACAGTATAGTACCTGCGTGCACAGGTTAGCACTATTATGTGCACAGTGCGCACTAGGTGTGTGAACAGTAATAGTATATGTGAGGGCCCGGTGCTAGCACTTGTGCGTACACAGTAAAGTACTATGTGCGGGCAAAGTAATAGTACTCCGTGCTGCATAGGGCTCGCACTATGTGTGTGCACCGTAATAGTACTACGTGCATTGCACAGTGTAGTTACTATGTGATGCACAGTGTTAGTACTATGGTCGTGACAGTGTTAGCCACTATGTGTGTGCACAGTGCTCGCATAGTTGTTAGGCACTATGTAGTGTGCACGGTTAGTAATCCGTGCGTGCACAGTAAAGTAATAGTATAGTGCAGCACGTGATAGCATATGTGCGTGCACAGTATAGTACTACGTGGGTGCACAGTGTTAGCACATGTATTGCACAGTGTGCAAGCCACTATGTGCGTTGCCAGTAATAGGACTATGTGTGTGCACAGGTTTAGTTACTCTGTGGTGCACAGGCAAGCACTATGTGCGTGCACAGTGTTAGTACTACGTGCGTGCAGTGTTAGCACTATGTGTGTGCACAGTGTTAGTACTATGTGTGTGCACAGTGCTAGCACTATGTGTGTGCACAGTGCTAGCACTATGTGTGTGCACAGTAATAGTACTACATGCGTGGAGTGTTAGCACTATGTGCGTGCACAGTAATAGTACTATGTGCGTGCACAGTGCTAGCACTATGTGTGTGCATAGTGTTAGTACTATGTGTGTGCAGTGTTAGCACTATGTGTGTGCACAGTGTTAGTACTATGTGCGTGCACAGTGTTAGTACTACATGCATGCACAGTGTTAGCACTATGTGTGTGCACAGTGCAAGCACTATGTGTGTGCACAGTGTTAGTACTATGTGCGTGCACAGTGCTAGCACTATGCGTGTGCAGTGTTAGTACTACGTGCACGCACAGTGTTAGCACTATGTGCGTGCACAGTGTTAGTACTATGTGCGTGCACAGTAATAGTAATATGTGCGTGCACAGTAATAGTACTACGTGCGTGCACAGTGCTAGCACTATGTGCGTGCACAGTAATAGTACTACGTGTGTGCACAGTAATAGTACTACGTGCATGTACTACATGCATGCACAGTGTTAGCACTATGTGTGTGCACAGTGTTAGTACTATGTGTGTGCACAGTGCTAGCACAGTGTTAGCACTATGTGTGTGCACAGTGTTAGTACTATGTGCGTGCACAGTGTTAGTACTATGTGTGTGCACAGTGTTAGCACTATGTGTGTGCACAGTGTTAGTACTATGTGTGTGCACATGCTAGCCACTATGTGCGTTGCACAGGCTAGCCACTTATGGTGGCAACAGTGTTAGTACATGTGCGTGCACAGTGTTCGCACTATGTGTGTGCACCAGTGTTTAGTACTATGTGGTGCCACAGTGTTAGGTAGTACTATGTGCCGTGCACAGTGTTTAGCACTATGTGTGTGCACAGTAATAGTATTACGTGCGTGCACAGTGTTAGCACTATGTGCGTGCACAGTAATAGTACTACGTGCATGCACAGTGCTAGCACTATGTGTGTGCAGTGTTAGTACTATGTGTGTGCAGTGTTAGTACTATGTGTGTGCACAGTGCAAGCACTATGTGTGTGCACAGTGCAAGCACTATGTGTGTGCACAGTGTTAGTACTATGTGCGTGCACAGTAATAGTACTACGTGCATGCACAGTGCTAGCACTATGTGTGTGCACAGTGCTAGCACTGTGTGCGTGTAGTGTTAGTACTATGTGCGTGCACAGTAATAGTACTATGTGCGTGCACAGTGCTTGCACTATGTGCGTGCACAGTAATAGTACTACGTGCGTGCACAGTGCTAGCACTATGTGTGTGCACAGTATTAGTACTACGTGTGTGCACAGTGTTAGCACTATGTGTATGCACAGTGCTAGCACTATGTGCATGCACAGTGTTAGTACTATGTGCGTGCACGGTGCTAGCACTATGTGCGTACACAGTAATAGTACTATGTGCGTGCACAGTAATAGTACTACGTGCGTGCATAGTGCTAGCACTGTGTGTGCACAGTGTTAGTACTATGTGCGTGCACAGTGCTAGCACTATGTGTGTGCCCAGTGTTAGCACTATGTGTGTGCACAGTGTTAGCACTATGTGTGCATAGTGTTAGCACTATGTGTGTGCAGTGTTAGTACTATGTGCATGCACAGTAATAGTACTACGTGCATGCACAGTGCTAGCACTGTGTGTGCAAAGTGTTAGTACTATGTGCGTGCATAGTACTACGTGCATGCACAGTGCTAGCACTATGTGTGCAGTACTACTTCGTGAATGCAGTGTTAGTATTAGTATGTGTATGTACAATGATAACAGTAGTGCATGCCTAGAGACTTACCATTATTCTCTTCTTCAATCAAGATCACCAGAACCTCAGTAAAGATAGCAACAGCCCAAGCACCATGAAATCTAGGAAATGAAAAAAAAAGGTTATGACAATATTAATTCTAATGTAAAAGAAAATTAGTTATCAAGCCAAGCAAATGAAGCACCAAAGGTGTGAACCCTCAGCGCTACTATACACTAGCTAGCTATAACAAAATCATTTCTCAGACCGAAAAAATAATATATTTGGCTATTCCTAATCAGGTATCAATACAGCTCAAGCAATGAAAACATAGATGTAGCTAATTGCTGTCTAAAGAAGTAGCTAAACATGCAGGAGACCTCACCGGTATATAGTTTCAACGTAAAACACCTGAATTTCAGCTCTCATTAACTTTTCAGTATGAAGCAAAAACTAACGTGGGAAGAAAAGAAATTATTTGCCCATGTGATTGCGACATGACGATAGGGGACATTACCTACAAAAATTTGAACCTACACGGAGCAGACAGCTTGTTAAATCATCATCCTGAGCAAGATCATACTTAAATCAACAGTTAATTATTGTCAGTAATCTCCAAAATCAGCTGACAGACAGACAAACAGATGGGACGACTACTATAACCCACTTGCGCATGCATGCTGAGGGCTAATAATAACAATCTGGCCAATGGCACCAATATCATTGCATACTACAGAATCACTAGCCTCAGTAACTGTGATACTTGATAATATCTCTGTTCTATATGCAACAGCACAGGCCAACCAACACTTTCATACTTGTTTCAACCCTAGTGTTATTAGGGCCCAAAGAGTGGGAGCTGGAGGACAACTTGAGGATGCTAGGGAAGGTCTAGTACAAAAGAATAGCCAAGTGAAGGGTGCATGGTAAGGTCATAAGGTAAGGGATAGCATCAGCAGATGAGCAGTGCAATGAGACTGTCACTAATAAAGCATGTATAGACTTGCCAGCAAAGTGTGAGCATTAACCAAGAATGGGTCAAAGCCATAGGCTAAAGCCAAAGCAGCCAGGGAACGCACAACTACAAGTTTACCCTAATAATGCCCACCCTGTAACAAGTACATGTAATAGGAGAATATCAGTAAGTCTTCAACTTTTTGGTTGGACATAAATCCAGTGTGGTAGACTCAATGCAGGTGAACCTAAGTTGTGCCCCAAAACAAAAACAAACAAACAAACAAAAAAACCTGGAAAGATTAGTACCTAGACAATAAAAGAGGCAGGGCCACCAACATTATCACTATTAGGGATGAGGCCTGGTTATGTTCACACCCGTTATCAACTTACTTCATGACACTTGCTTCGCCAACATCTTGTATTGACTAGCCTTGATACATCAGCAGCATGTTGCTACCTGCAAAATAAGCCAATGGGAAATGCCATCACTACTGGACAAGATAATACAGGTGTAGTCCTGCTGTATAAAAATACATGGATATAATAGCTATATGATTCCATTCAATTTTTGTAGTTGTACAGCCATTCCATTTAGCTACTCTAGTCTAGCTATTAGGTGAGCGAATTTTTTATTTCACTGATATTATTACAAGTGACAAGTAGTACTCTTTAGACACTTGCTAACTAATGATAGGATTAGATGGAGGGACAAACATACAAGCCTAATGCAGCTGTCTTGTGAAACCACTGAAGATGACTCTAAGATTATGTCAAGTTTACATAGCAAACAACCAGTTTCCATTTTTTGTCAGACTTTACATACTGGCAAACTAAACAGGCACCTTGTCACGAGAGTATTACTAGATTGGCATTACTTTTTTTAAGGGGTGCAAAGCTTTTAACTTACTCTTGAAAGCTGAGTGAGATACCTTCATTTAACCGAACCGCCATAATGAAAAGTTAGTCTCATGTACCCAATCCCTTTACCAACCGCTAATCGAGTGTAGAGGTTCTAGGTTGGTAAAGGGTCTCGCCGAATGAATATGGACTTGATATTATCGCTAAGCAACTCGAAGAAAACTCAAAGGATGCCGAAGACCTGCTATCTGCCAGCCAGAAGAGAGCAGTGAACCTAGCAAAGGAAAAAGGATCATAAACCTGGCTGACAGTGCTCCCGCTCTACACAGGGTGCATTTCACGACGCCCTCGCACTGCGCTATGGCTGGACCCCTGGGAGACTACCAGCTAAATGTGCATGTGGGGCCGTCTTCTCAGTTGAGCATGCCCTTTCATGCCCCAAAGGGGGGTTTCCATCCATCAGACACAACGAAATACGGAATTTGACAGCAACACTCTTAACTGAGGTGTGCAAGGATGTATGTATTGAGCCTGACCTTCAGCCCGTGTTTGAAGAACTGAATGGTGCGACTGCTAACTCACAGCCAGGAGCAAGACTCGACATTGCAGCAAACGGTGTTTGGGGCGGCAATCACGAAATAACATATTTTGATGTAAGGGTATTCAACCCCTATGCCCCTTCCAACAAACATTCAGACATGCAAATGGTGTATAGCACGAACAAGCCAAGAAACGGGCATATGAGGAGAGAATTAGAGAAGTGGAACACGCCACATTCACACCAGTTGCACTCTCTACTACCGGTGGCATAGCAAAGGAAGCCAGTATATCAAATTAGCGTCCATGCTCGCCAATAAGTGGGAACACAGTTATAGCAGTACTCTTCAATGGTTACGATGCCGCCTATCCTTTTCTCTTCTACGGTCCTCTATCCAAGCCATTCGAGGAGCCAGATCATCCATTGGACATGCTGTAAGAATACCAGCTGCAGTAGACCTGGTGACCTCAGAAGCACATCTAAACTGATCTAATTTCATTTGCTTTTTGACTGTAACTGAGTTTATATTATTTTGTATTGTATTGTATTGTAGTGTATATATATAATTTAAAAAAGAAAAAAGAAAAAAAAAAGCTAGATTACTGAACTCAGTTTTGGTAGCAACACCAGTGACAGAACAGTGAGTAAAGCCTACACAAACCAAAAGCGGTTGATTTAAATTCTAAGCTTACAGCTTCTTACCCAATGCACGGATGATCCTAGCGTCTTACAACTAATATATAGTTTGTTTCGAGTTCATATTCAAGGGTTTTTGTACGCACCTGTGCTAATCAATTAATTGGGTAAAGGGGTTTACAACTACTTCATCTTAAAAGGCTTCTCAAAGTGGTTCGGTAAAGCGTCACCTTTTCAATTACTATGGTAAGTTGATTTGTGCAAAGACAAATGCTGTTTTTACTTTCTTGAATTGCGTTGACACTTTTACCATATCATTAAGATGTAAGCTGCATAGCAGAAATGCAATCTCAGGTTTTATTTAATTGTCTCCTATTTTTTTAAAGCCAAGACTATCTCTGGCAGATGAAACCAATGAGACTCATTACTTAAAGGTTAATGTCATCATAACAATAGAAATAACCACATATACATATTTAGCTGTGTTGTTCTCAAACTTAGCTACCAAGCAGGCCTTGAAATTCTTCATTAGAACTTTAAGCTCTTCAGCTTCCTCGTTGTTAGTGCTGTGAATAAAAACATTAAATTGAAATTAGTAAAGCTAGCTACTATTAATATAGCTTGCACAATGACACATAAAGTGTGTTTTATAGAATCTTGCCCACTAAATTGTGAACCACATAAGACCAGCACAATGATATGCACATTAACTGTAAATATTCAATAATTATTTCCATCAACAAACTGACCAAAGTTGTAGTCAGCCCACTAGCTAGTTCCTACCACTGTGTCAGTAGTTGAACACCTCTTAAAGTAGCAAGTCTGCATGGGCGTACTGATACACTCCACAGAAGTGTAGTAAAGTCACTATGCTTATAAGGGTGTCATGCTACACTCCACAGTGTTACCAAACACTCCAGAGTGTAGCACAACACCCCACAATACCGAAGTGTTCCACTACACCCCATTAAAGGTGTAGTGGAACACCCCATTTTTTACAGTGTACACAAGAACCTAAACCAGGAGTTTAAAATTTCCTGGACATGCAATTAAAACCACTAGACATTTGCATGCTATCTTATGCTCTTCATTCTTAGTGACCAAAGCATTTAGCTATATAAAAAAATATTTTCATATTTTTATAAATTTCCTAAGTTTTGATCTATATTTCAGAAGAATTTTTAGTGATCATGTTACTATGGCAACTTTAGTGTAAAAACTCACAGCATAAAATATAGGCCAATCACCTAGGTAAATCAAATATAATAATCAAGATTGACCCTAATAGCGAGCAAATAGAGTGCAGTAGTGCAGTTAATAGTTTCTATGAAGTTCTTACCCACACATAGTAACAGTTCACACAATGATAAATCAATTGTGTGGTAAATGCTTTTTTATGTGATTGATATGACGTTGCTATCTATATAACAACATGCTTGCTCAGCAACAAAGATGACGGTGTGTATTCATGAATAAGTAATTCACGAGTTGGGCTTGCCAGATTATGCTTGAAATTTTAGAATTCTTCTTCTTCTTTTTTTCTAAAAAATGAGTTGGGCTTGCCAGATTATGCTTGAAATTTTAGAATTTTTCTTATTCTTCTTTTTTTCTAAAAAATGAGTTATTCCATACATTTTTTCTTATTCGCTATTCCCTTATTTAGCTATTCCAATTAGAAATAAGTGAAACTGTGATGATTGCAGTATAGGTAGCTGTATAGAGTTGGTACTTATGAAATGAATGAGCAAAACTATCAGATTCTTACTAAATTGCTCAATATGAATGATTATATATAGCTAACTATTCAGTGAAAACCTTGAATGTCACTGTAAAAAAATATTCAATGAATGGAAAAACAACAACAACATACTCTGCTGTAGCCGAAAAATGTTCATTTTAGAGAAATCTTACCAAACATTTGAAGGAAGATGTGGATTACAGCATTAAAGAATTTTAATGTACTCAGCAGTGGATGCATTATCTCTTCCCTTCACATTCGTAGGTCGGCTGGTAATAATTTACATTTTTGTCAATTCTACTGCAGTATGATTGCTGAGTTGCTTAAGAAGAAAATCTATTTAGCATAAATCTCAATATGACTTGCCAACTGTGAGCCTGAGCTGACTGTCATTTGCCAGTGTGCACATACATTAAACCGTTGGGATCTAAATGCTTAGAGTATTTTGAAGCACTTTATTAACTTGTTGTATCCTTTTAAAAAATGAAAACTTGGTTGCTGAATTGAGTTGGGAAAGAGTGTTCATCTGCAGCAGCACAGAAAGGAGTGAGATACTTGGAACAGCAGAGGTAGACAAAGGAGAAGAAGGGAATCCAAGAAATAAGAAAAACAGTGTTGTTATAATTTCATAATAAGTGCAATTTAATCACACAGTGTGAAGAACTTGAGGCTGAGGAAGAAAGAGAGCAGAAAAGGGAAACAATGGATAAGAATACCTTATGGTATTGCACTCCAAATTTGTATAATTTGCATATTGAAATAACAGGATTAATTATTTAGAACAATTGAAGAAAAAAAATAATTAAATTTTATAAGAAATAAAACACCCAGCTTCATATTCATAATGTGTTGCCTAGCACTTTGAGAAGAAAGTTCTCTGCCTTTAAAATTAAAGCCATGAATTGAACGATGCAAGTACATAGCTAAGTGTTGAATTTGAAAAGGAGTGGCAAGCGATTCTTGGTATTTTTGTGGGAGAAGAACAGACATGCTACCCTGTAAATTTTCTAGTTTTTCATACATTAAGCAAATTGGAATAATTTAATCATTGCTCTATTTTTATTATGAGAAACATTATTAGCTAATTATGTTAATTTAATTCCCATTTGATATTTTATTAATACTATTTTAACAATCACTCCTAAAATTCTTGGGGAGGGGTGGGGCTTCAGGTTGTTTCACAATATCCAATAGAATTAGCCATGAGGTAGCTAGTAGTAGGAGCCTGCTATCTGATAGCATAAGTGCTAAAAAATGTTGTGGAATATAACTTTATTGACCTGTAAGCTGCCTAGCCATCTAAAATCTCTTCATAAAGGTAATGTTTATATAAGGTTTCCAGTGGTTTTAATTATGTCTCTATAAATATAATATAATATAATCGTGAATATTAATGAGCTTACTAAATAACACATTTCTATTAGACATATTTTAGTAAATTTTTAGATTTTTAGTATGTTGAATGTGATGTGGAACAGTATCGGAATCCATCAAATACCTTTTGTAGCAATTATTTTAGGGTCAAACTTTATAATGACTAGACTAGCTAAGCTTGTACACGGTGCTACCAGTACTACCACTGTTTCCTAAGCTACCAGTACTACCTGTGCTACCAGAGCTACCAGTATTACCGGTGCCTGTGTTACCAGTACTATGTTACTCGTACTAACTATGTTACCAACGCTACCTATGCTACCTGTGCTACTAGTGTTATATATACTACTAAGCTACCAGTGCTACCCATGCTACCAGTACTACCTATACTACTAGTACTACCAGTGCTACCTATACTATCAGTGCTACCCATGCTACCAGTGCTACCTGCTACCAGTGCTACCTATGCTACCAGTGCTACCTATACTACCTGTATTACCTAAGTTACCAGTGTTATCTATGCTACCAGTGCCACCGATATTACCAGTACTGCCTATGCTACCAGTACTACTGATGCTACAAGTGTTAACTACGCTACCAGTACGACCTATACTACCAGTGTCATCTATGCTACTAGTCCTACTATGCTACCAATACTATTGCTGCTACTACCAGTGTTACCTACGCTACCAGTTCAACCTATCCTACCAGTGCTACCATTCATATGTATATGCTACTATGTGCTATAGTATCATTATAATGATATTCACGAATTGCGACATTTTACACCGAAGTATAGCCTTTTATAATAATAATAATAACAACAATAATAATAATAATAATAATAATAATAACAATAATAATAATAATAATAATTATTATTATTATATTATTATAATAATAATTTTATTATTATTATTATTATATATTAATTATTGGTACTGTAATGATCTTATCAATTTTGACTGTGAGGAAAAGGTTTCACTAAATAAATTTACAGGTGCATTATTAAAGAGAACAGAGATAGAGTCATAAATTAAACTCCACAACAAAAAACAAGACTTACGACATTCATTTTCTATTTCTGTCCACTCTTATTGAAAAAATATTTGGCTCAAGGGTGAACTATTGGAGAAAACATAAATTGATTATCAACTAAAAAACTCAAACCTTTTCAAATCTCACTTAATCTCTTCCAGTATCATAGACTTTCTTCTATTTTTTCCCAGTTTTTCTTGGTCATCCTCAAACTTTTTCAATCTCTAGATCTTTTCCAGTCTCTTCTCTGGTTTCTCCTATCTCTTCCAATCTCTTCAAGCCTCTTCCAATCTCGTTCAGAGTGCATATTCCAACCAAATATGGTGGTGGGTGTAATAATGCTAAACAGATATAAAAAAGACAAAACTACAATTTGTAGTGACTGTCAAAATTGATAATTGAAAGCAAAGGGTTTACGTAATTTTTCATGATAGTATCTATCAAGCAGTACAATTTAAGTGTATTATAAAGTTGTGACTTAGAAGTCAAATATTGTTACTATAGTTTGATGCTTCTGATAGTTAACCAGTATGAGTTAGCTAGCTACGTTCCTTGGTAGCTAACTCATAATTTTTAATACAGCTTGCTTCTTGAAATGGAGGAAATCTAAAAATGGAGTTTAAAAATAGAGTTTAAAAATGTATTCATATAGCTAATAATGGAATTATATGAAATTCTATATAATAGCTACTTTGAGAAAAAGCATTTTTATACAGCAGCTGAAATGTCACTTACTTGCTGAAATAACCCTCAAGCCACTCCCCCCTTTCCCCCACCCTCACCTCACCCCACCGTTACATGACTAATGGAACATATCTACAACTTGAAGAATCAATTACAGCTAAAGCGTGTTCCGAGTTATATAAAACCACTTAGCATAATTTTTAGTTCTCAACAAAGTGTGTTTCACACCACACTGAAGTGGCTAGAAATTTCAGAGCATGTTGAAGTCAAAGTCGTTTGCCATGTATCGAAGTCTCAAGTGAGGTACACATGAGTGTGTGTTGCTCGCTTTGCTTGCTCAGCAATCATGAGATGTCTTAATAAAGTATCCACTCTTGAGAAAGTATGTGATATTGTATATAGCTATATAGATTGTGTATATTCTCTATCTGTCAATCTCAATTCCAAAGCAATTTTTACTGTAGCCAATTTAACTTGAATCATGCAATTAAGTGAAGATATAAAAGCTAAACTGCCATCAATTAAACATTTTCTAACTGTATAATATTTAAGTAGTTACTTTATTCATATACCCAAGATTTCATAGAAATGTTATTTTTCAGAAATGAATACATGAAAAGGAGCACCATAGTTTGATAGTTTTGAGAATAAACCAAAGTTAACCAAAATGAAGTCAATTGATATTAAAACTAATTTGATCTTTTTACGTGATATTGAAGAGATGCTAAAAGCCAACAAATTGTTCAGTGAGCATCAGGAAAAAGCAACAACTGGAACTAAGTCTTCATTTTTTTTTTGATTGTCTGTGATTCCTATATGTTACCCTGCAGCATCTTACCACAAGCTCTCTGGACAGTTGGACGTGATCTTTTTGTGCCTATATTGTTTTTAGCTCCACCCTATACTTTCTTTGTATCAATGGCATGTCATCATTCTTATATCTGTGCACTTCAGTTTTTGCCAGTTCAGTCTGTCCGTCTGTCATCTGTACATTTAGCTTTTTTTTTATAAAACGTTAATGCTTTAAGTTGTAACTATAGCTATATAGCTATGACAACGGTAAACAGGCCAACCCATCAGTATCTAGGGTATTATACATTGGAGATGCAGATAGAACGTCGGCAACGATAGTTATTACATTGGGTGACAAGGACCGACATGTAGCTACTCACGAAGGCAGTTCGAAACGGAACTCTGAGGCAGTTTGACCTCATCTCTGGAGACGGGCGTGTTTGTTTTTGTGGTGGCATGGGATTGATAGTGGTTTGCAAAGACAAGTGAAGGAATGACAACAGTGCCAACTTACCAGGCATTATTTACTCAAACGCTGCCATTATCCTTTGGAATTTCCCTCAGCTTCTTGTGAAAACGTACATGCAGGCTTTGTTGGTATTTTTTTCCTGGGTAGCACCCATATGATGCATACTCTAAGTGACTCGAAGCTTGTTCACTAATTGATGACTGACTACAGCTCAGTTTACCATCGTGAAGTTTCTAGTTTTCATGAACAATGGTATCTAACATTAGCTCATCGCCCAATCATTCACCTACAAATGGACTGGTGGAGCAAGCTGTTCAAAGTTTCAGGGAAGATATGAAAGTCATGACTGATGGTTCTATCAATGGGTGACCTTGCCGGTTTTTATCTTCTGGTACCACCTCACCACCCATTCTACAGTTGTGATCACTCCTGCTGAACTTCTATTGGATAGATGTCAAACTTAATAATTGACGTTTTGGAAACATGCAAGCTAAAATTGATAGGCAGAAGAAGCAACATGAACCAAGCTTAGGACATTAGCTAGAATTAATGATGAAATCAATTTGTAAGATTTTCCAAATGGAAACCTGGATAAATTAAGAGGTGTGTGAACCACTTTCCTATTTGATTGAATTCTGCAATAGATGTGTAGTTTGATGGAATGTGGATGTATTGTTCACTGGAATGGCCAATGCCCTATAGGGAGTAGAACTGAGACACATCTGCAAAATATACCTGAACCTAGCCAGTCTGCCTGCAAGTGAATTAACTATAACACCTACAGCTGAAAGTAGCTTCTCCCACTGATGTAGAGGACACCTTGAGTGATACAGTTTCAGAGAACATTGAGATAACTCTCAACTTCCTTAAGAGATTTACTTGACACCATTCTTCTCCAAATTGGTTTCCATCAAGACCAAGAATCTTGAAATATAGTACATTCCTAGAGGAAGAGGAATGTGGCATCACTCTGGATATTCAATGTGATAACCTGCATTGTGTTTTCTCCCTTATGCACACTTAGCTTTGTGTCAATTGTATGTCATCATTCTTATATCTGTGCACTTCAATTCAGTTTTATCACAGTTCAGTCCCCTCATCTGTATATTCAGCTTTTTTTAAATAAAAATGTAAAAAGTTTTAAGTGATAGTATAGTTAGGCGGACAGTAAACCAGCTAACCCCAGCATCTATGCACTGGCTATGTAGATATTATATAGAATGTTGGCAACGAAAGCTACACTGTTAATAAAAATGAGGAGTTAGAGTAACTCCTTGGGGGAGTAATTTTGGGGAGTATATCAGTAAAGGAGTTAGTGGAACTCCATGGATAGTAGTCGAGACATTTTAATGATATTCATGAGTCTAGTAAAACCCAATGCAAAGTTTGAAATATTATACCTAACATAAAGCCAGTGTTCACTCTGTGAACTGGGAACACATAAGTTAACAGAGAAGCTAATGGTAAGGTACCACATGGAAGATGGATGGTACGCATGGGATGAAGAAACATCCTTCTTTTTTACTTTAGTTTGCAGTAGAATTGCTAACCTTCAGTGATTTTTATATTTCTTCATCAGACTATGCTCTTCATAGAAATATTTTTACTCCCCAGAAGAGTTGCTGTGACCATCCAAGGGGAGTTTAATTTGCCCAGTTACTGGAATCCCACTTTTGGGGTTACCTGAACTCCTCATTTTAACAGTGATAAGCTACATACCCACAATATTATATAACTATCTCTCCCTACACATATCCCACCACATCAAGGATATTATAATCAATTTGATGATATAAATAGATATAGCTATTCAACCAATAAAAAGATAGTCCATCTAAATTTATGTAATGAAAATATACGACAAATATAAAAAAAACTTGAAAAAATTTGCTAGCTGGAAGAGTGTGATTGGTAAATAATAAGAGTGCATTTCATGAGTTTGTATAGCTATAGCGGGAAAAAAATCATCCAAACTTTGAAAATGAAAATATTAGCTTTAATTATGCTACTTGGTTTTGACACAAACAATAATAAGGACATAAAAGTAGAAGCAATCTTGTACAAAAAGTTTGAAACTACATATTTTTATTAGGTAAAATAAGGCTACAGACAAAAAATAATATACAAGGATTAGCCGTGTAAAAATAGAGCTAAAATTAATTGCAAGGCGTAAAATATTTATCTCAAATAAATATGAACAAAAATTCTCAACTTTAAATAGAAAAGTTTCCAGTGCTGATGTAGCAATCTTTCCAAAATCTGGTTTGTAAAGGAACACCTCTCCAGCCTCATTGCTAATTAAGTCAGTGCGATGAGATTGCTGGAAGAGAGATGGAAAGTATTCAAGAGGAATATCCACCTTCACTGGTTTCTTTGGTGATTTAGGCTTGCCTGATGCTGGATCAAACGGTGACTTGAGTATCACATACAAAACTGCTCCCCCATAAAAGGCTACTACATTGACGAAATCATTTGTATAGCAGATTCTGATGTAGTCAAAATTATGCAAGTGAAACATCAAGTTCCAACAAGCTTTTGAGAACAAAGAACTATTTGTGGTTATATTGAATATCAGTAAAGAGTCAATAGCTACTTTAAAAAATTTCTCCGATTCTGAAAAGTTATCTAACTTGTACATTATGGAGCCTTTGAGAAGATTAAGTTCAACATAATTTGAACCAGTTTTGACAACAGCCAGTATATGGTTAACAACACTCAGTGATCTATTGTATTTACCTTTATTGTACAATCGAATAGCAGTTTCTCGTGCCAGATTAATCTGCTCTGGAGTGCTCATTACTCCAATCTCCTCCATTGCCTGTATCCAACGTTCCTGAACATCACACGCTTTATCATGCTCGCCAATTTCAATTAAGTAATCTTGATATGACTGGATTAAAAAGGTTTTACCTCCATACAGCTGAGCAGCTGTTAAGTTTAATAAAGTATGGTAAACTTTATCCAGTTCGTTTTCGATTTTCTTGAGGTTTATTGATCCTTTGAAATTGTTTCTCAGCCACAAAAGCATGTATAGTCTGTCATAAATAGAATATTGATAAGTTTCATCATACAAAGCCTTTTCAAAGAATATTTTGGCTTTATTATATTTTTTTAAATTTATATAGGATTCTGCAATTGCAATATAATTGCATTCGGCAGTATTGGCAGATTTGCATTTAATCTGACTTGCTTTATATTTTTCTAGATATTTTATATGATACAACTTGGCTTTTTTAACATCAAATTGGTCTTCATAGTGGGACAGAATGTGTGAATAATATTTTCTGCATGCTTTCTCTGTGTTAGAGTATGTGCAAAACATGTCTGTAATGCCTAAACTTCCATTAGATATAATAATTGGTCTGCCTTTTATGTCACTGTAGTTATAGTCTTTCCGTAGCTTTGATAACTCAATTAATAATTCAACGTAAACAATGAAGTGTGGAGCCATGTATTTCGGTAGAAATAACACTTGAAATGGATTATCTAAAGATAGATAGCTTTCTATGGAATTCAAAAAAGAGTTTACGAAGGAATAAAGCACCATAGATATTTCAAACAGAGTGAAACGACAATATAAGTATCTAGTCTTTAGAGTTTTTAGGAAACAAGCTACTAGTTTCGGGTCAAAATCAGAATGCTTGTTGTATATGATAGAGGACATTAGCAATTGAATGTGATGCCGATCTAAATCTAACTTGAGAAGAGCTGCTCGTGGAGATCGTACAAATTCATCTGCCATTTTACATAATTCATGAGAAAAATAAGTTTTTAAACTAAACATAAAGTCTGCATACTCCAATATATCGCTGCGTGAGATAAAGTAGTCTTTAATTAGCTTGTGGTAGTAATAACGTTTTGACTTGTCATCATACTCTAACAATGAAAGCTTAACTAAATTTTTTAGACTTAAGTATTCTTGGGAAATTATACCCATCTTAGTGAGTGGATGAAGTACATGTAGTGCTGTGTGCTGGTCAAAAGAACATGTAAAGAAAGACAGGTAGTGACCAATTTCTTGCATATTCTTATCAAGATAATTGTATGATAGAGAGATAGAGGCATCTAGTCGCATGCTAGACTGTAACTCTGATGGACTCAGTGTGTCAATAGGCTGCTTCTTCAAGTTTTCTATGACTTCAGTAGGTGAGTTAATTTTATTACTCAATAATGCACCGACTATTTTTAGAGCTAATGGGACTTCTCCAGTTAATTGAGCTATACTTATTTTTTCTTTGTCACTAAGAAGTTTAGGGTTTTTAAACTCCAATATTTGACCAGCAGATTTTGCATCAATAGGATGTACTTTATGTACAAAGTGATTGTCTGAATGGAATAAAATTTCTCTACTAGTTGTAAGTAACTTCAAGTTGCTACCAGAGTGCATCAATAGTTTATCAATAGCATCATGAAAGTCTTCTGTTTGGTTTTTAATGCTGTCATCACAATTGTCTAATATTATCAAGCAATTACTCCACCATCGTCTTCTTCCCCATAAAAGTAGACTGTTAAATGTTACTCCTTTTTTTATGCTATCGTCATCCATTAGAATCCTCTCTGCTAGTATCTGCTTGAAAATTTCTTCAGGAAAGTCCATCAAATTTATGTAATGTACTTCTGTTCTTCTAGCAAGCATTTTGTGACCGATGTTTATAGCAAGAGCTGACTTACCAAATCCTGGTGGTCCAATAATATTTACGAAACGAAAAGAATCATTTGAAAAACTTACTATATCAAGCAGAACATTCATATCTTTATCTCGTCCAAAGAAATCCAGTTTCGCATTAGGCAGTGTTTGAGATACGTAGGGGGCCATGTCTGGACTAAATGCAATTGCTGTCATGATTAATCCAGTAAGCAAGCATATTCCTATGACTATTGACAGTTTGTGACCTACAAACAACAATGTATTATATATTATATATATTCATTAATATATAGCTACAGTGTGATTAAAACATTAATGTGTTCAACAAGCTAGCAAATTGCTGTGACATATATAATATTATTGCATGGTATTGTAGTCACATAGGCATTTTAATTTTGTGGGTGTTCTTGTGATGGCAATTTAATCATCTCTGACTGGGTCATAAATGGTGCCATACTACTTTTTATAATTCTGTATGCAAATTTCTGATTCACCCCTTGTATCAGAACAGCTATCTGCTTCAGATATCAATCCAGTAAAAGCCATGTTACCATTTGTAGTCACTTTCTTGAAATGCAAAAGTTCAGTATAAGAACAAATTCCTCAATATGATAGAAAGCTCTGATAATTCTTCTGAATATCTGAGTGGCACTAACAATGCCATTTGAAGAGGAGTAGCTAGAGTTTTCATCACTGATGTTGCTGTATTACCAATCAAAAGATTGCTGTAACTTCTGGTTAATTTTAGACAATATTTCCTCTATTGCGTTGCTTTGAAAATGAAAGCAAATATCATGGTCCACTGATGACAATAATTTTTCTTATAATTTTCAATGCTGTCTACTTCTAATCTTCATGGTTACATTTTCAATAGCCTCACTTATCTCATGCAGTACCATCAGGAATTGCATGGAATAATTTTATTCACTTTATTTGAATGCTATTAGTGAACTTATAACCTGGAGATGATAGGGTTCCCTTTAAATTTTTAAGCCACCTTATCCTGGAACTCACACTCTCCTGCATTCAAAACTTAACACATTTTCCATCAAATATTGAACAGCAGAATAAAAAACAACAATATCATTCAGCATGGTATTAGTAGCATCACAATTGTGGCAAACAGCTTTCAACTGCTTCTTCCATTGTATGTGGAAATTTGAAGGATTTAAAAAGTCAAAATGAGCGAATACACCAGTGTCAGGAAATCGTTTGATGCTTTAACCAGAATTTCCAGAGAGTTCTTGTGAATATATGAAAACTTTCTTTAGCTCCAGAACCCCCCATGTGTTATTCCAGAATATGCCAATGATATGTTAATGTCATGGTCTAATTGGCAAGGTATTCACCATCTGTGTGGATAGCAAACTTCATGTATCTACTGTTGTATTAGTGCACCGAAAATGTATCAATAATTGAGATTTGGAAGATACGACTCAGTCTTCAGACTTTAGTATATCATGTATAAGCTAGCAACACAACTTTAGCACTTTACTACCTTGCTCTAGCTAACTGCAAAAGTATCCCCCCTTTCAGTTGCCTGTCGCTCAAGGCTGGCTATGACTGTTGGAAAAACTTCACTAAAGAGGCTATTTCATGGGAAAGTCATCTAGTGTCTGCAACTTTCTTCAACTCAGGTAGCTAAAGAATCTTTTCTATGTCTTTTAGCCCACTCATTCTCACACAACTGTTCTCATTAAAAAATTGAAACACAATTGCTTTAAGTTAGGTTTGAAAGTGTTAGCAAGATATGGTATCTTGTCTCCAGCCAGGCCTGCTGCCAAGGCCAGATGATGGGCAACTGTATACTGGTGAGAAATGTGTTTGTAGCAACTCTAGAAGTATTCTTACCCAGCATCACCATCACTGCCAAATCCTACCAAACGAGACAAGGGTATAGATCGCTCTGAGACAACTAAGGAGTGCTTCCTCAATGGCTTCTGCTGAATCATTAGATAGTTCTACAATTCTCAAAAATGATACAAGAGAACTAGAGTTGATATAGTGGCCATATATTACTACCTCCTTAGTTACAGAAATGTCCGTTGACTCATCAATCAAATTAAATAAAACGCGATTTCAATAATAATCAAGTCTTATATTTTAAATTGATTACCCAAAACTTGAAAAAACAAAACAAAAATTCCTGGGTAATTCTGTAGCTAGCATTTTCTTCATTATAGAGATGACTAAGCTTGTTGTAACCCATAAACTTCACTGTTTCAAGCATTGAACCATATATAAACATGTGAGTCATTCCCGACTTGACTAGCCAATAGATGCATTGCATGGCCACTTTGACAGTAGATATATTGAGGGAGACTTGGATTTGTAATGCTTGTGCTATTCCTCCATCTTTACTGCACCTTTCTCGGTAAAGTTCCTTTTCAGTAGCTTCCTTATGTTGAAGGCTCAAGCTGAGCCTGCGGACACTTGCATTTACATGGAGATTCTCTCCAAACAGATGAATAATGTTTATTATTGATCTTGTACCTTACACATACACTACATAACATTCTTATGATAACTCCAGCTTCACTTCTCTTGGCCACAAGCTATGAAAACCGATTTTCCCATTAGGAATTGTAGCCAACAGTATGATCTTTTCAGGATCCAGTATCCACTGTGGTTGCCCTAGTAGACACATCAATGGAGGCTAAACTCACACCAGCCTCTGCAGGCTGACACTCGCTAGCATTATCAGCCACTCTCTGTTTACTCAATTCCCTGCCACTCTCATCATCATCTCATCATCATCAATATCTCATAGCCTCTTCAAAAACAAGGACATTTTGAAAGGGCTAGTGGTATAAGTGGGAGGGGTTTAGAAGTGCACAGGTGCCAGCTGGACCCATTGGGGGGGGGGGGAGGGAGGGGTAAAGTGTGGCTACTTAACTAGTCTGGGTCTAGCTGCTTCATTTTTAACAGGTACATCCCTTTGTAATGTACTAGATTTAGGTCAGCAGAGAACCATGGCAGAGCACAGCACTCATGCACTTTGAGGGATACACTCAGTATTCAACCAGATATTTGTTCCAATGAGAATCATGATAATAATAACTAGTTAGTACCGCACTACACAGTAACGCTTGATGTGCTAACTTGCAAATAAGTAATGCAGAAACATAAGTATTTTAATCCATTCAGCAGTTCACTTTCTTTTCTCACTCACTTTTCTTGACCCATATATTAAAGAACACACACACACACACCTATCGTTACCAACCCAGCTCAGCTTTATTCAGGAACACATACGCGATTGGCAGTGTTATTAAAGACGACGCTTTACCGATTGGGCCCAGCTAATGAATTATTAATGATGCACACAATGTCATCGTCGTTTTTCCCTTCCCTTCATTTCGTGAATACACAACATCGTTTGTCACTGAAGACACTTTAAATACCCATTATGGACGATGCTTTACCAACCAGGCTCACTGACTGACAAGCTATTTATTATAGAGGTAATTATAATAAATAAAAATACTAATAAATGATAGGGTGTTAAATGGTAAGTATATAGCTACAGTACTTAATAGCAACATTGTACATGTTGTTCCTTTTTTATAAATGTACTCACCATTTAATCCTCATTTATTCATTATCAAAAAACACCTAAAGGACGGTTCTTTCCAACTAGTTAGTTAGAAATAGCAAGAAACTGCACTAACTATTAACCCTTTACCAATTTTTTGACCATTCAATCAATAGCTTATGGCTTCTTGTTTTACAATCATCACAATGCTGGAGCCTCAGGGAAGCCTGTAGAATCAAGAAGTACTAAGTTCAGTAGGAATTGAAGTCTACCTCAGGAAATTGTAGGAAGGGATGATGAATCTGTAGTAGTAACAAAAGTGCTAGGAGTATGAGAGCAGGAAGCAAAAGAGGTTTGATCCAGTTTATTAGATCATTAGAAGTAACTGTCATACTATTCTGTGTTGAAAGCACTTGTTTACCGGTGTGGGGAGCCCCTAGTGAGTTTTCACCAACTTAACACCTTGAGTTACCAAAACAAACTACTTCAGTGAAGGTATCTAGTGTGGAATAAACCACTTATTACACTCATCAGAGTGATATGGCTAGATATTTCACTCTCAGGCTTTATTTTCACTCGCCTTTGGCTCCTGAAAATAAATTAGCCTGCTCGTGAAATGTTTCACCATATCACTCTCTGACTCATGTAATTAAGTACTATATATAAATAAATATATATTTATTTATTCCACCCTAGACACCTTCAGAATGTTTCTTTAGGTACGTAACTCACGTTATCACAGTGTTATGTAGTGGCTGTATTGCACAAGCCCATTACCAGAGTAGCTATAGCAACCTGGCCTGGCCTAGACTGGCATACAAGTTTTCAGGGTTTTTACAACTACCTTTACTCTAGTGGAGCCTACCCAGCCAGGTTAGAGCAGATGCTAAATATCAGCTGGGGGTGTGGGGAACCTCTAGTGAGTTACCAACAAAAAATTACTTCAGTGAAGATATCAGAGTCAGAGTGATATGGCTAGATATTTCACTCTCAGGCTTTATTTTCACTCTGTCTTTGGCTCATAAAAATAATTAGCCTGCTCTTGAAATATTTCGACATATCACACTCTGACTCATATAAGGACTCATACAATAAGTACTATATATTATATATGATGGGAAAGAGATACTTTATTTACATGTATAATTATTCATTTGATTGAGGAGAATATCACAAGCCATTAGCTTAGTATTTATGAGTGACACAGGCATGAGTGTAAATACAGCCAATCAGACGAGTGATATTCTACAGTATGCAATGAATAATAAATTTATTATGTACTGCTCATGTGTGAATACCATAGCAATAAGTTTCTTGTGCAATAAACACTTGTATAACCTGGGGGAATGTATACTTAACCCTATGGGATAACACTGAACACAGGTGATATGGGAAATATTGCCTTAAGCCACATCCTGTTTCTTATGTGGCAACAGGTTGTCCCATGCAGTACATAATAAATATAAATACGATAGGGAAAGAAGAGAGAATAGATAGCTTTAAATTGGTTTAAAATTCAAGCAAAAACAAAGAATAACCTTGTGTAAAACCTGTACTTAGTTGCTAGGAAACCTAAACCACATAATCAGATTCATTAGGTTCATAGCTTTCTATTAATATATTCCTGTCAGGGAGATCATGAAGATAATACCAAGATATATAAAAATATTGTGATGTTGATTTGCTCGTTGCTAATTCCTGGAAAAATAAATGACGGTGAAAAGGGTTAATGGCACTGAAGAGAAGCGGTGTCATTGTTCAATAAGTGTTGCAAGCTAGTTATCGTGTACCACTCTATGCAACAAATGGGTTGCTGTTTGCCTATGAGTGTTTCACTTAGCAGTGGTTGCTTACCAATTATCTGATAATCCATCAGGGGTGATAGATGTGGGAGGGGGCCAGGGGAGGGGGGAGGCGGGGGCACACTTCATACAAATATAATAAAAATAAGTCACTTATCACAATGATCAGTACCAACTACAGAACTTGTCTTCAGTTTCCTCTCATAGAAAGGATTAAAAAAATTAATGGAACAATTTCATTTCAGCTAAATCAATGTTAAACTTTTAGATAAATAAATTGGGACATAACGAATCAAGGTTGAATGGACTTTAATTGGCAGAGGTCATTAAATTAACACCAGCGTTCTTGCAGGTACCTACTCTTGTCATTCCAGTCACGGTCTAACCAATTTTGATCAGACATGTAGCCATGCAATTTAAAGGACCAGAAGAAATAATTTTCCAGTGTTCATATTTTCATATTTGGGCAGGCTATATTAATGCTGAAGTGAAACTGTTTGCCATAGTACTCCGTGACTGTAATTTTAGTATCTATTAACCAATCGCAAGAAAACAACAACAAACTTACCATATTCTGTGTGTTCCACATATCCTGAACTTGAACACACGGATGTTATAAATGAGATCCAGCTATTTTCAACTGAAACTTCAATTAGAGTTCTCAAAGTAGCTTGGTCTCCACATTTGGAGGCCCATTTTCTCAGCATAGCTACTCTCCTCATCTCATTGTGCTGGTAATCCTGTTTTATGTCTTCTATTTCCACTTCTGACAGGCCTAACAGGTAAGCTTTGGCCTCCCATTGGGTAATCAGCCTTGAGATCCTGGATAGCTGTATGTCACTAAGCCTGTTATCCAGATCTCCTCCCTGAGCAACTGAGTTCAACAACTTCTTTACAGAATTTCGGCTAAACAACATGATCACAAATGGAATCTTTAAAAAAAGGCTATAAAACACCACCGATTAGTCTCGTGTAGCCGCCCCCAAAATAGAATAAATAAACATTACTACATACCACATATAGCTATATAGCTCTACAATAAACACTGGTGTAGGAGCGGTATGGGGAACCCCCGCGATATGGTGACTGTGGGGCTACGCACAACGACAGTTAGTAGGCTGCCACCAGAGTCAATGTCAATGATGCCGTTTTAGCTACCCTTCCCGTTCCCGGACTACGTACAGTGGTTACAGGGGGTTAAGGCTATTAGGGACGTATCCCTACACAAAGACGACACGGATGAAACTTGCACAAAGACAAGACTGACAAAGACTGACTACCGACACGTGGCACAAGATTTTTTATACAACGTGAACCACACCTACATTTGACACAAAAAAACGATCTAAACTTCCTGTCTTGCAACATATGCATCACACTTAGCACGCACAAGCACGCTCACAGTTCAATTAACACTAGCTATATGACTTGCACAAAATAATAATAATACAGGATACACACATAATGCAACACAACTCATTCTAATTATAACTCGTGCTAACACTAAAATGTGACAGTTCATGTGGGGGTGGTGGCTACCACGCCCACAGTGACCGCCGTCCCTAAATAGCTAGAATTACTCGGGGGTACTTTTTATTGTGTGAAATTCATGTAATAAGGACTGTTGGGACTCTATTTTTGAGGGACGATGTGTAAACATGCACCACTAGTTCAACTAGCCTGATCACTTTCAGTTTTAAGTAAACTGATTCTGTAAAACAAAAATAGACAACCAACGGGCAGTCTACACGCCGTACTATTAAATAACTTGTAGTACGAAAAAGGCGTATAATATTGCACTGTTTATATACAGCTAATCGTAGTAGTTAGAAGCATGGATACCCCAAGAATACTACCGCTTTTCTCTTGGATATCTCAACAGAATTAACGAGGAAACAAAAGTAGGTGTGGCTCCGAACCCCCCAATGTGAACTTCTGGCTACGGGCCCTGTTTGCTATCTTTGAATGCAGACTTACCAACCCCCAAGGAAGACTACCCTGGATATTGGTCCCATTTTCCCTGAATATTTTGGTGGAATCCCTGGATATGAGGCTGATAAATGCTTAAAATGCACACACACACACAGAATCAATGACACAGACAAATGTAGCTAGAAGTAAAAACATAAAAACTGGGTTATGTAGTGTTTTTATGTTCTTGGAGACTCCTGCGAGTGGCTGACTTTGCAGCCGTGAGAAGACTCTGTACTTGCAAGCAATCTTTGGTTTCTTTGAGGTGTTCGTCATAGACCAATGACAATTTTAATTGAAGAGCACAGTGCTGACCTAGTCAATGGTGGTCCTCATTTTGAATTCTAGACCTAGTGACCAATTCCCAGACTTACCAAAGACTACCCTGGATATGGCCCATATCACATTTTCCCTAGATTTTTGCAGCAATCCGTGGATCCCTGGATCACACTACCAATCCCTGGATAATCCAGGGAAACCCTGGATGGTTGGTAACACTGTGAATGGTCATTAACACTCTATTCCAGAGACCAAGAAAGTGACACAATCATTAGGTTGCTACCTAAGCATACATAGATTATTAGCCATATCTATTTTAACGAAATATCTGCAAATTTGCAAGGATCATCAGTTAGTATCTAATTCTTGAATACCATAGCAATTAGTCTGTGTTCAGAATGGTTCCACAGGTAAAGCATGAGTTCTGTCTGGAGGTAATTAATGCAACCTAGTACCAGTGAATCCAGCCGCTATCTATCATAGTAATAAGACATGCAACTGATTAAATTGCTCACAAATTTGACAGAAAGTGCTAAACATAATAATTAAATAATTTGTGGGCCAAAACGAAACTATAGATGAATCAGAACAAGTAGGTTGCTCGTTCCTAGGTGATAGGATCAATGCTAGCATGTACCTTGAGCCATGAGTGATCACCTGCTATCCATGTCCAACAGTTCCCTGTTGAAGATTTTTATTGGGTTCTTCTACCATGCCTTCTGTCTCATGGCTTTAAGGGTACAACTTATTCTTAACCACGACTTAATTGATCAACCAAAAAAAGAAGTACCCCTAAAATAATCTACAGCAGGCTGTTCCTTGGACCTCCTGTCTCTCTGCTAACTAAATGTTGTGTACTAGCCAGTATACATAAGGAACATACAACTCCAACAGCTAACAAGCTTTGCTTTGACTACAACAACAGTATATTTACATTTCCTCTTCTTGGAAAATGTCAACTTAGTTTGTGCACCTATTACCCTTCAAGCTCTCTAAATTTATGAAGTGAGCATTAAAATATTTGGAGGGGATTCCCAATCATTAATGATCAACATATTGCAGCTATTACATCTAGATTGTGCTGAATGGAATAACTCCTCTCTCTTAAGATATTTCGTTAGTTGCAGCAAGCAACCATAAATTACTGTGAAGTTAACTCTACAATTTGTGTGCCAAAAAAAAGGGATTCTTCAGAACCTGGTTGAAATATTTTGGAGGCAGTCACCTCCTCTGTCTCCATGCTATGTATTATGGCCCTGCAATACCCCTAACCCTTACCATTAAAAAAAAACAAAAAAACAACAACTAAACTGTTGCCTCAATTGTATCTCACAGTGAACAGAACCAAATGTCTACTGTTATGAATAAAATGATGCATATACTTGATCATTGTGCAAGTTTCAATATAGCTTCTTAGTTAGCTAAACTATTAGTCTATGATTCAACTTCAGATAATAACAAGAAGTAATAATATTCAACAGTAACAAGTCTAAATAGAAATATAACAGGAAGTAAATGTGACCACAATGTAATGAATATTAATGACAACCAACTAATGAATATTGTTCATGCCACATCTCCCTTTCCCGTGTCAGCTTGTTTGGCTCGAGATCTTGTGATAATGACTTTGGATGTTCGTTTTGGATGCTTCTTTTGTTTTCCTGATTGTTGAGGAATAATTTTGAGATGACTCCTGTTACGATGTAATTGACCGGTAGGAGTGTCCACGACATATGACCTTGGCTGTCCAGCTGATGACCGTACCGTTCCTTCGATAGGCTGCTTCTCAGATTTGATCCAAACTTGTGATCCTTCAGGTATTTCTGGTAAATCTCTCGTCCGATGACGCTTGTCAAAATTGTGCTTTTGAGTCTTCTTGTACTCTTTGTTTTTCTCCCGAAACTCCTCCAAGTATTGCCATTCCGGCATCATCTGCTTTGTTGCTTGAGGAATTGATGTTCTCAACCGCCTCCCCATACATAGTTCAGCAGGAGACAATCCACACCAGGGCAATGGTGTTGACCGATAGCTTAGGAGTGCCATATACATCTCTTGTGGCTTCTTCAACATGCGTTTAATAGTTTGGACCATTCGCTCTGCCTCACCATTACTTTGTGGATACTTTGGGCTGCTGGTAATGTGCTGAAAGTCATATGAACTAGAAAACTCAGCAAACTCCAATGAAGCATATTGTGGGCCGTTGTCACTCCGTACTATTTCAGGTATACCATGTCTTGAAAATACTTGTTTCATAACATTAATAACCATAGTTGATGTCGTTGATTTCAACTGGAACACCTCCGGATATCTAGAGAAATAATCCACTATGAGTAGATAGTAAGTTTTATCAATTTCAAAAAGATCAGTCCCAACTATTTGCCATGGGTATTCTGGAAGTTGTGTAGTTATGAGTGGTTCCTTGTTATGAGTTGCATACTTTGCGCACTCCACACATTGTTGTACTATCTGAGCAATATGCTGGCTAATTCCAGGCCACCAGACTGACATAGCTGCTCTGGCTCGGCACCGCTCTATTCCTTGGTGACCTGTGTGAATCTTCGTCAATGTTTCCTTCTGTAAAGTCTTGGGTACGATTATTCTGTGAGCGTACATCAGCAATTCATCGTTTTGGGTGATAGCATCTCGCCACTGCCAGTAGGGTGCGACATCTTGCCTCACTGATGCTTTTCCTGGCCATCCATGTTGGCAGTACTCAGCGATTTGCTGGCAGACTGGGTCTTCCAGTTGTGCTTGTCTGTACTTGTTCAGACCTTGCTGTGTAGCTGGAATAGATTTAACGATGTTGACCACAAATGATTCCACTTCTTTCTCCAAATGTACATCTCCTTCACTTCCAGCCAAAGGTGCTCGAGACAATGTATCTGCTGTGTACATCTCCTTTCCTGGTACATGATGGACTAGATAGTCGTACCTGGCGAGTCGCAGTCGAAATCGGAGAATTCGTGGAGGCATACAGTCGAGCTGCTTCGTGTTTAACAGTGGGACGAGGGGTTTGTGGTCCGTCTCTATCAAAAATCTTTTCCCTAAGATGTAGTCAGTAAACTTCTCACATGCCCATGTTGTAGCCAACGCTTCCTTCTCTATTTGAGCATATCTTCTCTCAGTTTCTGACATTGATCTGGACGCATAGACAACCGGTTTCCAAGTGTCTTCCTCATGTTGAAAAAGAACAGCACCTAACCCAAAAGAAGACGCATCTGCTGAAACTTTTAGCTGTGCACTAGGGTTGTACAGTGCTAGAGATGTTGGCACCGAGAGCTCTTCTTTAACTTTCTTGAAAGCTTCATCTTGCTCTGGCCCCCATAGCCATGCTCGCTTGTTGCTAAGCAGCTCTCGCATCGGCTGTGTCAGTTCTGAGATTCTTGGAGAAAATTTCCCCAGTTGATTCACCATACCTAAGAACCTCCTGAGATCTGAGACTGAATGTGGTACTTCCATGTTCCTCACAGCACTAGTCTTCTCTTGATCTGCCCTGACTCCATCTTTGCTGATCAATTGACCAAGAAACTTCATGGAAGATTTCCTGAAAACACACTTCACACCATTCAATGTTACGTCTGATGCCTCTAATCGTTCCATTACTTTAGCCAAACGTGCATCATGTTCAGCCATATCTTTGCCATATATTAGGGTATCATCGATCAAACCAGTAACCCCTTCCAGACCCTCTAGGATTTTATTCATACGTTTTTGAAATAGTTCTGGTGCGCTGGATATTCCGAAAGGCAATTTATTGAACCAATACCTTCCAAATGGGGTAATGAAAGTAGTGAGTGGGCGTGACTCTGGTGATAATGGTATTTGCCAGAATCCACTGTTCGCATCAATTTTGCTAAAAACTGTAGCCCCTGTTAGCTGAGCTAGAACTTCCTCCACCCTAGGTATTGGATGTACTTCACGCAACACACTTTCGTTTAATGGTTTTAGGTCTACACATATTCTTACTGAGCCATCTTTCTTAGGGACAACAACCATGCCAGCACACCATGGAGTGGGGTCACTCACCTTCGATATGACTCCTAGTGACTCCATGCGATTGAGCTCATCTTGGACTTGCTTCCTCTGGGGAAATGGAACTCGTCTTGGAGTATGAAGAGCATAAGGTTGTGCATCGTCCTTCAACTTGATGGTGTACTCATCTCCCAATGTACCAAGTCCAGTAAAAACTTTTGGGAATTGTTCTTGTATGGTCATCGTTTCTGAGAGTGTTGCATCAATCCTCTGAATGAGTTGGAGAGAAGTAATCGATGGTAAGCCAAGTAAATTGGTCTGTAAATCTCGCACTACGAAGATGTTCTCTGAGTGGGTGTGGTTTCCATGAGTGAGTATTCCTGTAAACTGTCCCATCACATCAAGTTTTTGTCGAGCCGGTCCATATAAAGTCTTGGTTGGTTTACTCAGTTGAACCTCTGGAAGTGAGTTATATACTTTGTCTGAAATTACTGTCACCTCCGCACCAGTATCCATCTTAAATTGAATGTCTTTTTGCTGAAGCTGCACTGTGACTGTCCAAGTGTTGTCTTTCTTTGATGTAACAGCTCCTAAGAAAATCTCCTCTTCATCTGTGCTGACTTCCACCTCAGCCATAGTTTTTGACTTACATTGGGACCCATAATGACCTTTTCTGTGACATTTAAAACAAGTACAGCTCAGCGCTGGGCATTTGTTTGGAGCAGAGTGATAAGGTTTACCACATCTCATACAAGCTTGGCTTTGCTTTGGCAAACGAGCTCCTCCTCCGTTAGATTGTGGCTTGTAGTGTTGGCCTCTCTTGCTGATTTTGTATCTTGATTGTGGCTTTTGCTTGACCTCATCAAGGTTATTGCAGGGCTTGTTCACACCTGCTTGCAACTCTTGCTGTTGCTCACACACCGCTTCTTTTTGACGAATTTCTTTTTTCGCCTTCTCCAAGGTCAGATCAGCCATCATTTGTAACTTTTGTGACATAGTTTTGTCCTTAATGCCTACCACTAATCTATCCCTGAGCATCTCTTCTTTCAGAGCGCCATAGTTGCAATTGTCTACCAGGCTATACAAAGCTGTGATGTATTGTTCCGCACTTTCGCCCTCTGCTTGGTTCCTCTGATTGAACTTTGCACGCTCGTAAATTACATTTTTCCTCACATCGAAAAACGAATCGAATTTGTTCAGCACAGTATCGAACTTTTTCCGGTTTGCTGCCGAAATATTGGTAGAGGTTAGTACATCGTCGCCTTCTTCGCCCATGCAGTAGAGTAGAGTAGAGTACTCACTTTGCGGACGTCACCTTCTTGGTCCAGCCCCGTAGCTGCTAGGTACTGAGTAAACCTGCGCTTCCATTTAGGCCACTCATCTGGGTGTCTGAAGTCAAACCTTCCTGGGGGTTTTAGCGTAATGTTTGTTGCCATCCCACCGCTGCCACCATGTGCAAGTTTCAATATAGCTTCTTAGTTAGCTAAACTATTAGTCTATGATTCAACTTCAGATAATAACAAGAAGTAATAATATTCAACAGTAACAAGTCTAAATAGAAATATAACAGGAAGTAAATGTGACCACAATGTAATGAATATTAATGACAACCAACTAATGAATATTGTTCATGCCACAATCATGAGCAAGTTCCTTTGGTTAATTGTCAAAATACACTTAATGTCCATACAAATCTATAGATACAAGGAATTCTAGTCCTCCTCTGTTCTTGTCACTTCTACGAATATTCCCCTAGCTGTGTGCTGATAGGACACATGCATAGAATTATTTTGTTATAAAGAATGAAAATTCAATTTTTGTCTGCATGTGAGGCAAAATAAAACATGTCTACAACAAGCAGCTAAACTTAAAGTCAATTTGTAATCATTGCTGAGTCTGGAGATGTCAATGAAGCAAAAATTAATTCCTTGAGAAATAAGGCTTCGATATTGCTAGCATTCATGTTAAAGAGTCATGTTTTTACTGATACACCATAGATATACATTAACTACATGAAAAGATTGACTAGCTATAACAATATTTATTCATTTTTTATCAGTAAAACAGCTCCAAGTATTTTACCAAATAATTCATTTTAACAAATTTGGAGGCAATAAATTAGCAATCTCCAAAAGCTAATGTGGGGCCAGAGATCCCTACAGTTATGCCCAAAGAACAGTGAACAGTTTGTGTGTGCATATGTAGTTGTTTGTACAGTGGGAATATTCCTGTGTGTCTAAATTAGTTAACTCTGTATCTGTATCAGCATAATGTTCAATAGCTACTTTAAAAGCTTTGTCTGATTCTGAGAAATTATTGAACTTGTACATTCTGGAATCTTTACTGATATAGAGTTCAACAAGAATTGTTCAGGACGCACTCCTGCGCACTGAACAAGACTGAACCAAAAACACTGCTAATTGATCACTCTCACACAATTTTAATGATATTCATCATGATAAACCCAAAGTGTATCACCCTTAGGCATATCCTATAAGTTGTTGTCAAATTATTTGTGTTTTGAAGTTAGATGACCTTTGCCAGTCCAAAGCTTTAGGATTAGTGCTCGCTTTTTCACAGCCCCCGCTTTGCAAGTGCTGCAGGTGCCAACGATAGTGTGACAGTGATCTGGTGGTGGCTCTGGTTGTCTGTCTGTCCTGGTCCTTTGAAGCTGACAGGGCCTACTGTGGAAATTACAAGCCCCGACAAGAATTGAGCCAGTTCCAATTACAATCAGCATAATGGTGAATAACACTCAGCAATCTGCTATAGCTACCTCCATCAAATAATTGAAGAGCAGTTTTATGTGCCAACTGGATCTGCTCTGGAGTGCTTACAGCTCCAATCTCCTCCATTGCCTGTATCCAGCGTTCCTGAATATCATATGCCTTACGTGCTGGCCAGTGCCACTTAAGCATTCTTGATATGCCTGGATTAAATCGGTTGCACCTCTATACAGCTCAGCAGCTGTTAAGCTTAATAAGATATGGTAAATTTATCCAATTTTGTTTCCATTGGTTTGATGTCTACCGATCTTATGAAATATGTCCTCAGCCACAATAGCATGTAGAGTTTGTCATAAATGTAGTGATATGTTTTATTACATAAAACCTTTTCAAATTTTTTTCTTTATCACACATTTCTTATTCATGTAAGACTCGGCCATTGCAATATATTTGCATTTATTAGCGTTTGGAGAATTGCATTTAATTTGACTTGGTTTATTTTTTTCTAGATATTTAATAAGCAAACTGGTGTACTTAGTGGGAGTTCCCCACCCTTATAATTGCAAGTATCTAAAAACTTGGGCATGTTTTCATTAAAGTAGTAATGCAAATGTTTCAGTATATAGCAAGAGAAAGAAAGGGGGGAGGGGGTTCAGTGGAAAGCAACCAGGGAATTATAACGGTCTGTGTCTCTAATCTTCAACAACACAAGATTTATGGTTGATCAAGGCAAATTGGTTTCTTGTTTCTATCATGTTGAAATGGAAATTAACTTACTACACTCAGTTTCTCCAGTTTACGTGGATGTTTCGATAAGTCTGAGTCATGATTGCAAGCAGTGTTGTTTTGGTTTAGCAATTCCAGACTTGCTTAGTTTTAGTTATTCATACTAAACAAATTATATTGAATGCTTAGTTTTAAACCCCCGAGAAAATTGAAAAGTTTGGCTGGTTGCTATAACTACAAGGGTAATGAGCTTGCGCAGTATAGCATGAAATAACCCTAAAAATATCATTGTGAAGATATCTAGTGGAATAAATATATATATATATATACATTGTTGGACCATTTAAACTCCGTAAGACCTTCTATAAAATTTACTATGGAATCAGAGGAATAATTATAGTAAGCTACCTTTTTAGAAAAAAAAGAGTTACCTTCTAAAGATCACACAAATACTGAGCAAGAGAAAGGTTTGATTCTTACTATTCCGTACAAAGCAGGATTGAGTGAGAGCATTCAGACTTTGACATCAAAACAGCATTTAAGTCGGGTAAGACACTAAGATCACATCTTACTAAAGTCAAAGATACTATACCTATACCACAGAGTCATCCGTAGTGTACAGTATACCCTGCAGTTGTGGTAAAGTATACAGGAGGTGAAACAACTAGAAGGCTTGAGCAGAGAGTAAAAGAACATCAGGATGCTTGTAAGAGAGGTGATGAGAAAGTTTCAGCCATTGCTGAACATGCGTGGCAGCAGCATCACCCCATTAAATGGGAAGAGGTAAGAGTTGTAGACAGAGCCAGTAAGAATCGCGAGTTGAAGATCAAGGAAGCTCTACACATACAGATGACACCTGACAACAACAAGTTTAATAGAGACATAGGTTTAGAGTTTCCAGGATGCTGGCTGCCCATGCAGCGTGCAAATCACCCTCCAGGACATAATAAACAGTAAGAGTGCCCTCCAGAAATCTTGCTGTTTACTTTGTGTTATTATATCACCACGGAGAGTTCGACCTCAGTTGACCCCTGAAGAGGACTTCGGCAAGAAGTCGAAATGTCGGGTTAAGTTATAATTTAAAATGTTGGCTGTTAAAAAGAGAAAAAATTCAGCGAGAATGACTGAATCAATGTTATGATTACTTGTTAAAATTATCCACTGCTGAGCTGTATGGAGAAAAAACATATTTAATTATTACCAAGATTACTTATTAAAGAGCATTGGTGAACACAGTAAATCATATGCTATACAGGAAAAGTGGATAAAGGCAATGCAAGAAATTGGGGTAGAGAGCTCCCAGCAACAAATAAAGCATGCTAAAGGCACTGCACTAAAGGTTTTTGATGAGGGTCATTACAGCAGATCACTGAATGTGGTAAAGCATATTATTTTGTTTGTTATAGATAAAAATCAAACAGAGGAATTTATTACATTTTATTTTCTTAAAGGTATAATTTTGTTTAATATGAATAATTTTACACAATCAGAAATTGCTTTAAAAAAGGCTGTTGAGCATATTTTAAGTTGCAATATGACACTTCATTGGTTTCTCTCAAAGATGTTGGATGTTAACGTTTCTTTTGCATAATTTTGAATATATTCATGACTGCTATACACTTGCAATACTCAATTCAGATTATTTTTATGCTGAAACATTTTTTTATTTATTTCTGAAGTCACCATTTAATTATGTTTCAGTCAAATCACCAATGAGATGGAAAAAGGTAACCATTTTGCTTAAATTCTTCCCTTTTCTTTATAGGCCATCTGATCATCCACATCACAAGGACATTGAAAGTGATGAAGCTTTCATCTTCAAGCCAGATCTCACTACAGTGATTAGTAGCACTGCTTTAGAAAACTTGTTTTCAATTGCACTTCACTGTTTCATTAGTTGATGGAATTGAATATATTGTGTCTTTTTGTAACTTTGTTTCTATTTTTGTAAGATTAATTATGCTAGCTACACCTGTTCAGAATTTTTGTATATTTTTTGAACAAGTTATTTAGAATTTTTCTACATATCTTATACTATTTCTGTGTACTATTGTTTATGTTGAATTATTAACCAATTTTTAGAACTTATAATCAATATCAGTTTAGAATTACCATTATTTGGCATAGAAATATTGCAATCAATATCAGTTTAGAATTACCATTATTTGGCATAGAAATATTGCACAGTTAGCAACTAGCTCCTAACAATTATGTGGTGGAATCAAAATTGGTGAAATTGAGTCAGCTCCATGTAGGTATAGTTTCACTCTTTATAGTCACGTTGTAATCACAACATTCTCTAGTTGCAACCACTGGGTACTAAGGTGCTGAGAGTAGCTAACAAAGTTACTGCAGCCACTATCTCGAAAAATATAGCTAATTGATAGCGAATCAAGTGTTCTTTGCTAAGCTTAGAGCAATGATAGCCACATATACTGTTCTTGTCATATGCTATGGGATAAGTTCTTACTTGTTACTACCTACAAGAAAATTTCTAAATTGATACATTGATGAAGATCAGTTAGCTCATCTTCTGTGTTTTTAAGAAACGTGGAACCCACACTTCACAAATACTATATATTACTGAGAAGCAACACATTGAAAGTACAACCAATATTTTATGTTCTGGTTGCCATCAGTGTTTGGCTCTACAAATTAATTTCTAACAGCAAAATTTTGAGCAAACCTTACTTCTTGTACTTGTGAACTTTGAACTTTGGAATCAGTTGGTTTATTGTTGTTTCGTTCATGGATATGCCTCATTGATTTTTGCAACATGCACCTCTTATCACTTTCTAACTAATCAATTATCACCTATTGACTTTGCAGTGTAACATGATATGTAGCCTTTGTTAGTAAACACTGAGATGGAGTGCCGAGTCTGCAGCAGAAGCGGTTCAATGTTGCCAACAATGTCTTCATTGACAGATTAGTGCACATCTTGCACATGTGAGAAATAAAATGAAAAAAAAAACACAATATAGCTTGATTCATATCGGCCACCTGAAGTTTACTGGGTCCGTAAAATCTATCTTCACTGTGTGGCTCAGCCCAGATATGATGGTAAGATGTGAACCTAGTGTATTCTTGTTGGATGAATTTTTAGTTGCTAATGTCACTAAGTGGGTAGTGTTGTGCAATATAATTTATGGCCGTAATTGAAGGTGTACAGTTCGAAGTCAGACAAAGTCTGTGTTTTCTTGGGAACTACAGTAACCATGGGTGATCAGGGGAAATTACTCAAAATGTCTTCCCTACTCATAATAATCAGATGATTTAAATTGATAAGCAACAACAGTTCTTGACTGAATTGGTCCTTGCTAATATTTTAGTTTGATGAGTCATCAGAATTTTTATTGTACCTCATTCAGGTTTACACAGTAAGTCAATAGCCAAATGTAGTAGCTAGCTAATTTATACCCATCTTCAAGTTAACCTTTTTCCATTAATTAAAAATTTTAAATAAAAATTTATTGTTTTCACAATCATTACCTTACAATAGCTGTGCAACTTTGACACAAAAAATTAGTGTACTAAAGTATAAAAAATTAAGAAATAGTTTGAAACAAGTACTACTTAAGCAACACAATAATTGCAATAAAAATTGTAATATAACTAATCTAATAAATATAGAAACAAAATTACAACAAAGACGTAAACAGTTATTTTCAATCAAATTGATAAAAACATCCTGAGCAGCTATCAGAAAACGTTTTAATGTAGGTGAAACAATCACAGTGATGTTGACCAGATCTGTAAGATGAGATTGTTGAACAAGATATGGGAAGTATTCAAGAAGAATGTCAACCATTACTGATTCTTTTGGTGACTTGGTAGAGACATAATCAAGTGGTGACTTAAACACAATGTACAAAAATGCTTCACCAACATAATATGCTGAATTGATGAACCTATTAGTAAAACAAGTGAAGAAGTAATCAAAATTATGCAAATGAAAAAGCAGATCCCAGCAGAGTTTATCAAAAGTGGAATAATTTGAAGTCATATTAGAGAGTAATATATGTTCAATAGCTAATTTGAAGGACTTCTCTGATTCTGTGAAGTTTTTTAACCAATACATTGTCACTCCCCTGAGTCGATGAAAATTAATATAATCACATGGGCAAGACTTGGCTTCTGTAATGGACAATACATGCTGTACTATATTCAGTGATCTGTTGTTATAACCTTTAAGATACAGTTTAACGGCACAATCATAAGCTAACTTAATTTGTTGACGAGAGATGTTAAGTCCAATCTCCTCCATTACTTCTACCCAGTGTTCCAGATATGAATGTGCTTTCTCATGTTCATTAATATCTATTAAGTAATCTTGATAATCTTGGAGTAAATCACTTGAACATCTATAGAGCTCAGAAGCTGTCATATTTATTAACTGGTGGTAAATATTTTTTAAATCTGTATGTACTCTTTCCATAACATCGTCTGATGTATTAAAATTTTTATGCAGCCAAAGCAATATATGAAGCTTAACTTCAACTGAATATTGAAATTTATCATAATATAAAGCTTTCTCAAATAATTTCTTTGCTTTCTTATAGTTTTTCAAATTAACATGTATTATGGCTATAGCAATGCTGTTACATTTAGGACTATCGAATGATTCGCATTCAGTCAGGTTCAATTCACTCCTATTCAAGAACTTAATAAGATATGACTTGGCTGTATCAGCAACAGGCTTGTTCTCATAATGTTTTAGAATGTAAGCATAAAAGTATATGCATGCTTCATATGAAGCATTGGATGTGCAAAATATATCTATAATTGGTAAATGGATTTCAGTTTTCACTGCTGCTGCTTCATATTTTCCCACTTGCCAAAGCAGATTGGATAATTCAATGAAAAATTCAACATATAGATTAAACTCTGAAGCCATATCTTCAGGCATCAAGAAGACACCAAAAAGATTATCATTTACTTGCAGATATCGCTTTATGGATTCTAGAAAGGATGAAATAAAAGAATGAATTATAATGATGACATCTTGTGGGTTGAAACGACAATATAAGTATTTTGTTTTTAGTGCTTCTAAGAAACAAGTTGCAAGACTGCGGTCAAACTCGGCATCATATAAATTTAGACTGATAAATGACATTAGTAGCTCAATATGATGCCTGTCTGCATCAAGTTGGTGAAGAGCTACTCGAGGAGACGTTTTGAATTCTTCAGTCATTTCACATAATTTAGCAGAATAAAATTTTTTCATAACAAACTCAAAATGTCCATATTCCATTGATGTTGTATGCATGAAGAAGAAGTCCTTTATTAACTTATGATAATGACAACGATGTGACTTTTCTTCATATTCCAATAGTGAGAGTTGAACCAATTTGTTTAAGCTTTGTTTTACCTGAGAAATGACACCTAGTTTGGTGAGTGGATCAAGTGTACCCACTGCAGTGAGCAGATCAAAAGAACCAGGAAAAAATGCAAGGTATCTACCAATTTTTTGCACATTTTCATCAAGATAGTTGTATGATAGAGAGATAGACTCGTTAAGTTGCATACTAGACCATGACTCTGGAGGACTTAACGTCGAAATAGGCTGTTGTCTTAAATTATCTATAATTTCAGTCACAGATATTACTTTATTACTGCTTAACAATGCCCCAACTATTTTTAAAGCCAATGGTACTTCTCCAGTTAAGTTAGCAATCACTGTTTTTTCACTGTCATTAAGAAGTGAAGGATTCATTAACTCTAACATTTGACAGGCTGATTCTACATCAATGGGATTTACTCTATGAACAAAGTGAGAGTCCATAGGAAATATTGCTTCTCTACTTGTTGTAAGTAACTTCAAGTTGCTACCAGAATGGAGTAGTAATGTATTAATGGCAGAATAGAAATCTTCTTTTTGTTTCTCGATACTATCATCACAACTGTCTAAGATTATCAAGCAATTGGTCCGCCATCTTTTTCTTCCCCAATTCACTAAATTTTCAAATGTCACATTCTTTTCCACATCATTATCATCGTTGATTAATATCTTTTCAGCTAGAACTTGCTTAAAATTTTTGTCAGGGAAATCTATCAAGTTTATATAGTACACCTCTGTACTTTTAGCTGGCAATCTATGACTAATATTTATAGCAAGAGCTGACTTGCCAAACCCTGGGGGCCCAATAATATTAATAAAACGAAATGAATCATTGGAAAAATCCAATACTTTGAGCAAAATCTTTATATCTTTATCACGTCCAAAGAAATCATTTTGCTTATTAGGCAGTGTATGAGATACATTAGGTCGCATGTCAGGACCAAATGCCACTGCTACCATGACCAATCCAATAACTAAGCATGTTCCTATGACTACTGACAGTTTGCTACCTACACACGACAAAAAATAATTATAGTAATAGTGTGCTTCAATAATTCTGTGAAACAGCTAAACTAAGATAGAAATCAAAGTCACAGTTGATACGGAAAAAAACCATATAGCTAATAGTCCCAATACTTATTACTACAGCAAATTTCTAAGGCACATCATTTTGAGTTTACAGCAATCAATTGTAATTAGTTGTAGTTACAGATATCCAAAGGAAAGAGGTAGATATAGAATTAGAGACCAGCACTCAGGTTTACTGGAAAGAAGTTCTCTCAGTAGTAATTAGATTTCCACCACCAGGTTCTGCAATGGCTTCCCATTGTACTTTACGATGTCTTATTGGAATTTATTAACAAAAGTTCAGTTGCCACAATGTTTGAAAAGCAGAACAAGAATGAAATGAAACACTACGTATGGTTTGTAAGCTGCGGGAGTGTGAACACGCTATCTAACAATACACATACATTCCAATCCTAGTAGGTAGCTTATGTAATATCAAATAAATAATAAAAAGTTCAGCTGTTCTTTCTAAAAATAGTTGTTCATGACTTCCACCAGGGGAGTAGGAAGCCAAATCGTATTGGTGCGGCCATTATAACCACACCCACCAAACCACACCCACTTGTTACAATACAATAAATAAACCAAAGAGTTTAATTCAATGCTCTGCATACCTAATAATTTAAGTGCCACTGTAATCACACCAAAAAAAAATAGTACAAGCTATTATTATATTACAAATAAAATGATTTTTATAACAAACAGTAGGTTCATGTCAAATAAATAGTGTTAAATTGAAGTTATCTATTATGTAGAGTGTATATATATTATTGTCTAGTATAGCTACATGGACATAACAAAGCAAGCAACACAAGAAAACTTAAAAACCTGAATCAACCTTTTGTGGCCTTCATAGCTTTATTTTCTTCAAACATTTTAAAGTATGTGTGGCAAATAAATAAATGGGAAGTCCTAGTAGTGTAAAAAATGGCCATTTTGCAGACCAACAATGCTGGAAAAACCTCCAAACTACATTTTATTTTCTTCAAAAGATAGCTTTGGAATAGTGATGAAGACCAGGCAGGTCCAAAGTTTAAAAGGCTCAATATTAGCTATTTATTCCTGGCAGATCGAAGTAATTTCGACTGCTCGATTTTCGACAGCCCAAGTTCGACAGTAACCACGAGATCGGGCAAAGAGTAGAAAAAAGGACACTCCCCTTTTTGTTAAAATATTGGTGTGGCCATGGCCGCTTGGCCGCACCTGTTCCAATGCCCACGACTTCCACTCCTTCTATCTTCACTCCTGATGGGCCCCCGCCCCAGTAATCTTTATGCATCCGGGGGCAGGGGCTTGCTCATGCAGGGACATCCCCATTTAATATGAAAGACATGGCATAAATGTAGTTACATGAGGAGAAAAATTGCTTACACTGTTCTCTACATTGCATGAACTGTACATTCATGCTCAGTGTTACTGCTCTATTGATTACCTACACACAATGACTACTTATTTGTGTAAATAGATACTTCATTGCAAAACAGCACTACATAAAACATGCACACCTACCTCTATTCATGAAACAAAATTACAAAGAATGATTAATTAGGACTAAGTTATGATTCACTGTAATTGACATCAATGCACATGACTCCCCTATAATCTATCTCATATTGAGGTATTGTGGGCAAGATTCTTGTCAAAAGCTGGATTTCTAACAAGAGCAGTCGTATTTGGCCATTGTAGTGATGTACAACTCAATATAAGTGCCATATTATCCACTTTGGTTGATCTGAACCTGGCCCGTTAATTTGGCACATCCAAAGTAATGGAAGGAACAGATTACCATAATTATAAACTGGCTATGTTTTGCACTATAACAAACTTTACTGCTGAAAGAGAAGCTGGTTGCCTAATCAGTGACCGTGTTTAGTGTAATGTGCTCCACCCTGTTTTTTTTTACTAAGCTTTGTGCAGTGAAGTAAGTCAGATATGCCAGACTAATGAGACACAACTCCCAAAGTTATAACTGAGACAACATACCTGAGATACTTTACATTTTCAACTTTCTATTGTTCAGACCACACCCTGAATGATGATCTGGCTAGTTATGACTATTCCTATTTGTCTGCCCCTCCCTTTTTTCATCATCCCTCTATTGTATCACTTCACACTCATTGACTATAAGACACACCACTTATTCATGGTTTCTGAATTATTGTTCATTCCGAGCACGCCCTATCATCTGGTCATTCGAGCAATGTTAATGTATTAATTTTCTTCTGTTGGTACCCATGATGCCACTACTGGAGAAGATTAATGTGTTGAGAAGTCATTATATCTCCAAATAGGTGTCGAAAATCCGGTTGGAACGACCACATGATAGGGTGTGCATGGAATGAACAGTAATTGAGAAGTTAGGCGCAGGAAAATGCCCCATAAAGTCAACTTAACCTAGCTAAGTGCTCAACTACAGTCACCCATTAAACAAGAAGAAATTATTTTTAAGCACTATAACTGGTGATGTGCTTGAGCACAAATGGCAAGCGAGCCTAAAGACTATACTATTTTTATATGAATGATTTCGACTTCTAACACTAAACAGAATCCTCTGGTTTATCGATCAGTACCCGTATCACCCTACAGGGTCGAGTTTTTAAATTACGAATACATAGTAAAGGGATTTCAGTGCCATAGTAACAACTCGCTGCAACTGTTTGAATTGAAGGAATAAAACAACAAAGCAATACACGTTATTTAAACATTTTCTTTGTGATATTCTTTAGCTAAGTAGTGGCTGTAATGCACAATGCTTTGACACAACTGGACATACACTTACACGAGACTTACCTTCGTGGTTAGTCTAGTGGACAATGCATTTTCAAGTAAATACTGTTGCGTACGACTTATAATCATGACAAAGAACGCATTGACTTACCAACGCCACTACATAACTTGAATAGAAATGGAAGTCCCGTAAGTTTTCACGTTTTAACTGCACCCGCAAAAGAATTCAAAACAGTAACAATTCAATTTCTAGGGTGATACGGGTACTGATCGATAAACAAGTATAGCCTAATAATTCTCTATGAATAGGTATATGATAAATAGAAATTGTGAGCAACCTGAATACATCATAGTCATCTAATGTGTAATTTACAATTGTATATGAAAAGTTTTCATGGCATTAATAACTCACAATATCCTGTGTCCTTGTAGGTATATCCCAAACTTGAACAAACTGATGTTATAAATGATATCCAGCCATTTTCAACGGAAACTTCAATAAGAGTTTTCAAAGTAGCTTGGTCTCCAAGCTTTGAGGCCCATTTTCTGAGCATGGCCACTCTCCTCATCTCATTGTGCTGGTTATCCTGTTTTATGTCTTCTATTTCCACTTCTGTCAGGCCCAACAGGTTCGCTTTGTACTCCCATTGCGAAATGAACTTAGATATTTTCACGAGTTGTAATTCACTTAAGTTTTTGTCGAGGTCTCCACTGGGTTGTACTACATTCATCAGTCTCGCTTTCAATGCCGGGCGGTTAGAGAGAAAGCAACACATATTTTTTATGCGCATCAAGTTTCTCCACAGTGGGTGGGGCTCAGTCTTCTCGAAAACTTGGCAATTCATTGGACCCGCCCCCACGTAGTTTATCTACGACATAATCATGACTTTCATTGAGACAGCAAGCTCACGTGGCAAGAACCCTGCTCTATTTACCCTGAGGCGTGCCACTCTTTTTTATCTGATACATAATAGATGTTGGAACATAAATTGAATCCTTCACCCTTAGATTCTTTCTGTGAATTTTTAATGTCATTCTTGGACTTTTTCTTCCCCCAATATATGTCTAATAATAGTATTTTGCCTTTGTCTATACACAGCTAATACTTCGTAGAGATGCATTAGGAGAAATTTTTATTGACCCTAATGTTTTCTCCCTGCACTCATTCATTATGAAAAGTACACTATTGTAAAGGTTTATTTTCCCATCTGTTCTCTAGGTAGTCACAGTTACCTGCTTGAATGGAAATAAATTGTCCTGACATGAGGCAAGTGATTCACTGGGGTATTCCTAGTCACACAAATGTACATTCTAGAAAGTGAGAGAGCTGGTAGAGAAAGGAAGCCTGCACTAGCAATGGGCTGCTAAAAAAGCACTGACTTTAGAAAAGTTTGCCATCCATGAAATGAAAGCATACTCTACAAGCAGTAACTCTTACTATTAAAATCAACAGTTTTGTGTCAATCCTATGAATAGAATTTCCAAGATTGCATGTGCTATGACAATTGCAGTCCTATAAAAGTGAACAGAACAAAATTTTAATCAAATATCTCTAATAGCAATGCTCACTTTGTGAATATAATGTATATAATTAATACTTACTACATGAGTCAGAGTGTGATGAGACTAAATATTTCCACTATCAAAGTCTACCTATCAGCGATACGCCATCTTCCCGTTTGCTGTAGGCCTCCCAAAGCTCCAGTATGTATTGCAGGGAGTCAAAGCCCAAAGGGCAGAAACACGGAAGGGAGTGGGAAAGTGCGCAAGGCTACCTATTTCTCCTGACATCCTCAGGATGTTGAAAACTGTGTGGGACACTGAGCCTCTACTTGGTGCCGCCACAATGCTGTGGGCGGCTTGCTGTCTGGGATTCTTTGGTTTCCTGAGGTCAGAGAGATGACTGTCCCTACTGAAAGTGAGTATGACCCTGGAACTCACCTGTCAGTATAGAGGACATAGCAGTGGATGACCTAGTCTGGCCAAAGGTAGTGAGGGTCTTTATCAAACAATCGAAGAAGGGCCCATTTCGAAAGATAACATATATGTTTCTGGGAAGAACACAATCAGACATTTGCCCAGTGAAGGCCCTTGTTAACTACCTGGTGGTGCGAGGCAAGAGTAAGGCCCACATTATGTTTTCCAATGGTGATTTCCTGACACGACAATGGTGAGTGAGGTGTTAAAGAATGCAGGTCTGAACCCAAACCAATATTGCTGCTGCAGTTTTCGTATTGGGGCGGCGACAACAGCATCCAAGAAGGGACTAGAAGAATCGGTTGTAAAGACTTTGGGAAGGTGGCATAGCTTGGCCTACCTGGGATATACTCAAATTCCCAGAGATCAACTAGCAGGCTACTCCCAAGTATTGTGTCACGAACACGTGGTGGTACTGCAGGGATGGTCATGACTCTGGGTGTGGTGAATCATGTATGTATGTTTACAGCATGTTGTTATATAATACCACAATTTTATTGATATGTTCAGCAAAAACTTTGACACCAAAATATTAAGGGCATTATATTAAGAGAAGAGTGCTAGGAGAGATAGGAGGCTTAGGTAGGAGTGATTAGGCAGCCTGGCTGCAGCTTGGGGCAGATGTTGGGAATTACACCAACATTCTCACCCCTCATTAAAGAGTGGGGGGGGGGGGGGGGGGGGG
>WLWD01000589.1_pt1 | contig 46863 bp, 38 predicted proteins | sample 6712731 | NCBI WGS metagenome assembly WLWD01 (sample SAMN12718690, study PRJNA576275) | sponge metagenome | isolation source: marine sponge | host: Mycale hentscheli | place: New Zealand: South Island, Marlborough, Capsize Point | collected 2014-11-01 | reverse complement strand
TTATGGAGTAAATAACACAATAAAATTACCTCTGATTTACAAACTAATGCCACAGTGGAATTCTACACCAACACATGCTAGAGTTATTGCACATTGTCTAGAATATGTTGCTCCAAGTTTATTCACAAATTTTGCTTAGTTCCACACTACTGACAGAATCAAGGCAAGTGATTTTATATCACTTGATGCACAATAACTGCTAGCCATAAAAAATACAAATAAATTATGGAGTAAATAACACAATAAAATTACCTCTGATTTACAAACTAATGCCACAGTGGAATTCTACACCAACACATGCTAGAGTTATTGCACATTGTCTAGAATATGTTGCTCCAAGTTTATTCACAAATTTTGCTTAGTTCCACACTACTGACAGAATCAAGGCAAGTGATTTTATATCACTTGATGCACAATAACTGCTAGCCATAAAAAATACTATATGTTTGATTGCAAGGTATGGCTTACATTCTGCAGGACTATACTGAGCAGGGGCGGATTTAGTACTAATGACAGGGTGGGGCCCAAATTATACAAGTCCAAATTATTTTATGAAATTCCATATTACTAGTGATGGCTCTAATAGCACAAAATAGCGAGAACGATGCATGTTCCCTGTAATTGCAGCTATTCCATGCATGCTTGGTGTGGCTAGGAACATTTAATGGCTATTCAAAAAGAAAATTTTTTACTTTGCTACCTATTTCTGTTTCGTTTTAGCTCTCCTCCTCCTTGCCCTGTCTTTTTCATTTCTTATCTCTCTCCTTACTAATTTTTCTTCTGGAGTTTCTAACGCCCTCAAAGCTCTTGACCAAGCATTTCTAACGTTTTGTCTTTCTTTCGTAGAATTTGTTTCACTGGGCATCGCCACTTCGTACGGCGGGTAAACAAAAATGTTGCTAAGAAGGTTACCCGGCGCGCGCAAGCGCGTAGGAGAAAATGTGCACACGTACGCCCACGCAAGAACAAAAACAATTCCTAGACCTAACAAAAAAAATAACAAAAAATATATTGTGGAACCGCCCTCCTCCTGAAAGTAAAGATCGTCAACGCACAAGTTGTCATGTCATGAATATTAATAGTGGTGCGCTCGAATAGCGCAAAATAGCGAAGCGAGCAATGTATGTTCCCTGTAATTGCAGCTATTCCATGCATGCTTGGTGTGGCTACAAAATACTGTCAAAGTGAGAAAACAATAGTGGAAGCTTCTTTCTATGATGAAGGCTCCTGGTACCGTAATCCTCAGGAATAAATAAATTAGGAACATTTAATGGCTTTTCAAAAAGAAAGATTCTTTACTTTGCTACCTGTTTCTGTTTAGCTTTAGCTCTCCTCCTCCTTGCCCGGTCTTTTTCATTTCTTATCTCTCTCCTTACTAATTTTTCTTCTGGAGTTTCTAACGCCCTCAAAGCTCTTGACCTAGCGTTTCTAACGTTTTGTCTACTGGGCATCGCTACTTCGTACGGCGGGTAAACAAAACAAAATGTTGCTAAGAAGGTTACCCGGCCCGCGCAAGCGCGTAGGAGAAAGGGTACACACGTACGCCCACGCAAGAACAAAAACAATTTCTAGACCTAAATATATATATATATATCGCGAACTCATTAGAGAGTCAGCTCCGCTCGCTTCGCTCGCTTCGCTGAATTATTGTATTTCTGTTGTAGTGTGTATGGTAAGGTGTAGTCATGAACTGTCTGAGCATGCTCAGCCTGAACTATATACTTGTTACCTCACGTGTATCATCAGTCTGTACCTCGAGCGTGTTGTATGTGTGTCCTCCTTATTGACTTAAGACTTTATTCCGGAGATTCTGTTACCTTGGGGCGCATCGCAGTTGCCTACTGAGTAGACTCTGGTGGGGGCGACTATCTATCTGCTGAGTGCGTGAGGATAAACCCCTTACTGCTGTTACCCGACGCATTCATCTCTCCTCTTTATTGGCGTCAGCAAGACCACGCCCCACATATATATATATATATATATATATATATATATATATATAATATGTGGGGCCGACGAAAATTTTTTTTGTACTTACACACTCCTCGGCAAGCAGATATTAAGCTCTCCAAGTTTTATCGCCGTAGCTTTAGTTAATACAATTTTAAGAACTAAATCGATCTTTTTGCGACGTCTACGCATGCCGCGTTGTGCCCGATTTTCCCATAGACGGTCACATTTGGATACTTGTTTCTTCAATGAAGAGCATAAATTGGAAAGCAGTTGTCCCATAAACATAATTGCTTGTATTGGTACCCTTGTACACCATATATTTTTCAATAAACTTGGTTTGGAGGAGGGAGTGAAGGGCCCAGGCCCCCTCAGCACCCCCTATCCTGGGTCCTCCCTTGTTGAAACATGTAAGATTATTTTATGGTTGTAATTATGTTACAGTTCCTTCTCCACCACTGATTGGTTCCTCCTCGTCACAAGTTACCTCCACTTCTATTACTCTCACATGGACTCAGACTATTGGAGATGTAGTGGATTCCTATACTATATCATACACCTTCAGAGTTACTGGATGTGATGGTGTTTCTGGTAGTGCTGGTACAAGGAATGTCGTGGGAATAGATGGAGCTACTAGAATGTACACTTTATCTGGTTTGGAAGAATTCACTGAATACAACATAACTGTTACTGCAGTCAATGAGGTTGGAAGTATGTCATCATCACGAAGTATAATCCTTACTAGTGCAGGTAGATGAGGCCAAGCAAATTCACACTTATACTTGGCTACTGTGGTAAGATGTTATCATAAATGTGCTATTTTCAATTCATTATTATTTATAATACTGCAGAATACAAATATGCAAGTAAAGAATGAGCTAGAAACTAGTGTTCTCTTTACTGCCAAACTCACCTGATAATGTATCATATAGTAAATGATTATAACAGATTGTACAGTATTTGTATATCCATATTGTGATCTGCTTTAAATTCTACAAAGAAGAGTGTTTAGAGACTCCGAATGACTGTCCATGTTTAATGCTTGTTTAGATGTTCGTAAACCTTGATGTATGTGCATGAATGGCTAAAATGGTATTCTAAAGAGCTATATTAAATGTACTGCTCACACACAACTGTGATGTACATGATAAATTAGTCCTAGCACTTTTTATATTTAATGTATAAAGTTGAAAACTTCATATTTTGTCATTGTAGCCCCACCAACTACACTGTCTCCAAATATACATTCTATCTCACCTACATCTATCACCATAGCATGGAATGAGATTCCTTGTCCCGAGAGAAATGGAGCTATATCAAGATATAATTTTTTTATTTGTCAGGTTACTGATTCTGGTTGTGTAGGCACATCCATTGCTAATTTTGGTACTGACAGGATATTATAATGTCACACAACTTATTCCAAGAACTTCATATAATATTAGTATTAGAGCTGATTCAGAGGACAGTACATTTACGGCATTTACTGGATCATTCTCATCACCTATTTGTGCAGAAACGGCTGTACCTGAAGGTCAGTAAATATTGTGAGTCTGCATTAATTATTCAATATAATTATTTCATCACTACTCTACAGAACTTGTTTTTCTTATAAGGGGCACCTACTATCCAAACAATACAGTTATAGACCTCACCAATATTGGAGCAGACGGAAATGCTCTAATGTGTCTCACTCCTCTAACAGCATGCTGTAGATATGGGGATACAGATACCACTTCTCTTGGTCACTGGATATTTCCAGATAGAACTAATGTTCAGAGTAGAATCAGCAGTGTCAATAGTATATCCGGGACTAGAGGACCTAGTTCAGTTATTCTTCATCATACTAACAATTCTATGTCACCTACTGGAGTATATACATGTGAAATACCTGATGTTAATGAAACATTAGAGGAACTGAATGTCTACTCATATGTGGGACAATTACCAGGTAAATCAATTTTTTTCGTAGATGAATTTCCAATAATAATATCTAAAAGTATACCAATAATGCGGAATTTAACAAACTTATAATTGCTGCATTTGTAACTTCATTGTAACTCTGCTATAATTATTTATACCACTGGTACTCCTAAAGCTACATTAGTAACATTGGTTATTAATTATAGATGTGAGACAAGTATTAATCATTGGCTTCCTAGCACCATCTTCAAACCCATTGACTACACTTTTAAACAATAAAGCTCCATGAAATTGGTCACTGTGTTGTAGTCACCAAATCTTATATAACTTGTGACCTCTGTTTGATGTCACGGGATGACTCTTCAGGTGAAAGAGTTCTCTATGTATTTTTAACTACTTTTATCACTTTCCTCCAATCAAAAAAAAATGTCCTGAAAAATGGCATAATATAAATTCACATAAAACAACAAACCCAGCACATAGTGAACTTGAAGAAATCATAGAGCTGTAATTAGTTATTGTAAAATTATCTTTTGCATTAAACATAACTTGAGAACAGTATACACATACGGGATTGTATAGAATATAGTTGTTCTTTGATAGCATACTTCAGTTTAGAGTCAGATCCTCACTAGCTAGAAGTAACAGGAGCTTAATATAGCTACAAAATTGATAATTAATTTGGAATCGTAAGCATTGGCTGCATATCTGATTATTGAATCAATATTATTGAAATTTTTTTTATTTAGAGCAGTTATTTAAAATAATATATTGTATCATGTGAAATACCAAATATTCTCTACAAATAATCAAATCTGTCTAAAATTTAGAAATACATTAAATGACTAGTCCAGTTGATGCACATACGTAGCCAATTATATGACTACTGATTCATAGAGGGGATATCACAAGGAGTGAAGATGTAAAGCCTAATTTATGTTAGTTTATACTTACTTCTAAAATATTTATTTAATGAAAGCCTGACAGATACTTTGTCTTACATACGGTACTTATACATATAAATACAATAATATAATATTTATATATATATAATATTTTAAATACAGATCTCACAGTAACTATAGAATATTTCCATGAGTCTGACTAGTATTGTTAGTGGAGGATTAATAAACTTCATAATTTTGACTAAAAATGGTGCACTAATATTTACTAATTCTATGTACACCATAACTGGTCCGGTGGTTGATAGATTGACTGCTACTTCACAATATATTCTCTCTGATAGTAATAATAATCAGTTGGGAACATTTTAATGATGGCAATGGAAGGACTGCTAGTGAATTATTACAAATAAATGGTAAGAACTCTAATTAACATTACTTAATTAGGTGTACTTCACCTTTAATATGGCTCCATAGGTGATCACAAAGCAAGAGTATAATAAAACGTAATAACAGTGAATGTTTTTATTGAAACACTTCATACATGCAGATAAAAAGTTAACAAAAGTTCACAAGGACTTGAACTGATCACCCTGCTTAAAGTCATAACTCAGAGAAGAAGGGACACTGGGATTATGGGGTGGGCCCATTGACTCCAGGTCCATATATCCCAGTCTTGTTAGGATCTTCAATGATTTAATGGTAAACAATTTCTTGAATGTGTGTATGATTTTCCAGGTGTTGATGTTAGTGTTTCTCCTCCTATTCCACTGACTGTGGGACAACCTGCTACTCTCATTTGTGTGAATGTTCCTGGTGTGGCTGAACTCATAGAATGGAGGACTAGAGATGGAGTTGTATTATCTAGAGATATATCTGCAACGATTTTAGAGTATTATATCCCTCTGGTTAATGATAGTGTCTCACTACATCGTAATGAATTAACATGCTACATCACTAGAGCTAACTCTGGAGTGTTCAACCAAACACTATCTTTAGTAGTTTCTGGTATGTTATACTTTTTAATAACAATATCTATTTCTCTGATTACCTACATTTGGATATTGTGCAGATGAAAACATTTTCAGAAGCCAAATGAAAATATTTCATTGTACCTAACTCTTCAACACTTCACTGTATTTTTATTAGTTGTGGTTTGTGCACATTATTTACTTGTCCCCAGTTCACCTTTATTTTTTTTAACCAGCTCCTATTAACACTCTCACAACTCCTATGAGGTATTTCAGGTGAGTCTGGAGTTTAACCTCAGTGGTATCTAAGCTCCTCCCAGGCCACAACTGAGTATAAACATTCTCTAGCAGCTTCTTCTGATCAATGGCGTTGTTTATGCCAGCTACGATGATGGGTTCCTCAAGTTGCGTTCCAATGAGTTTCCAAAATTACAATTCTCTGCAATCCTCCGTAGCTCTGCCACAAAAGAGGACACCGTTCCTCCAGGTTGCCGTACTCGAGTAAAGAACCGATAACTATGCACTTTCTCTGAAGGCGGCGGGCTGTAGTGCTTCGTAAGCACCTCAACGCACTCGGAAAACTTCTTGGAAGCAGGCTTCACAGGGGCAAGTAAGCACTTAGCTATACGAGGTGCTATCGTACAGCACATGAGAACAATTGGGGATGCAATATGGCCACATCAGATTGCTCCTCTTCTGAGACAGATTCAAAATCTTGGAGAAGTGCACCTTGTTGGCTCAATTTATACAGATGCAGAATGGGAGCTGGGAATTGAGCAGTATATTGCAGCAAGCAGGATGAATCAAAACAGGGCATGGGGATCGGAGGTTGAAGTCATGGCATTGGCACACCTTCTGGATACCCCAATATACAGTTATGATACCGTGAGTGGTTGGAATCTATATATCCCAAGCAGGTATGGTGCATGGTACATTTAATTTCAGTCATACAGATACACATCAAATGGCTATGTATGTGCACCGTGCTGTTAACCCTATGATGTGGTCAATTCAGTGCAGTAAATTGGTTAAATTTGGCAAAATTTAATAGTGGTCACATCAAATGCATAGCGCACAGGCTTTGTAATTATTGTCTTTCTTGCTGTAAAGCGGGAATTGTCTTTATGGTAGTAGTTTGAGTTGAGGAGACACCAAAATTAGCATTCTTGGACTCTTGTACTGATTTCACAATGTGTGGGCTGTAATAATGTGGAGCAGTGAGCTCTTTGTGTGCCTCTGCAAAGACGACCTCCAGGAATGCATTTTTTGCTGGGATTTCCGGTGTTTCCTGAGCTCACTAACTGGGTGGCAGGGAGTCCCAGTAATCACAAAGTGTCGTCTATGTCCACACATTTCGGTACAGTTTGCCATCCAAACAGTCCTCAAATTATTTGTCCATTTAGAACCTAGCTTGTTTGCCAGTATAAATAACTGGGTATTTTAAGCTGGAGGTCCTAAGTTATTTTTCATCAACTATATTCAACTAAACGTTATGCTCATCAAATTTATACTCAAGTTCTTAAAAATTTCAATGTCAAGTATTGAACTCAAGTCTTATAAATTTTGAATATTTTTATAGTCAAATTCTTATACTCGAGTGCTTCAAGTTTACACCTGCGTAAAGAAAGATTTTTAACTGCAGCAAGCTACTGACAAAATGTACACCTTATTTGCTTTAACTTTTAGTATTAACTTTCTTCTTTCTGAAGCATTTTTTGTATCACAAAATATATTATTAAACATTTTCACAAATAATAATAATAATGATCTTACTTTTATTAAAATTTTCTAAAAAGGACCCAAAGTAAATATCGCAGTGCATTTGAAAATGTGACTACTATGGTCCCCTCTGAAATATTCGGAGGGGGGCAATCATCTGTCGAAGATGAGTACAGATGATTGTCCATATCTATCATATGTTACATCCAAAATTACCAACTTTTAAAAGACGTGAAATTGTGTGCAGCAATAGTAAATAACACATATGCAATGAATAGTGTACAGTATCAACTGACAGATTGTCTATCTGGTTTATACAAAACTTTGAAATGGTTGGTAACTTTGTATGTGTGTATGGTTATGGTATGCTGATGAGCTCAAAATAGAGCGAAACAATCATTTCCCCCTCTAGCATTATCATACAGTGTACTCATTTTAAATTGCATTTTCTCTAAGTGGCATTATTTCATTTTATTTTCAGCTAGGCCAGCTCGCTCGCCATTTGCGCTATTCGAGCGCACCACTAGTTTATTTAGATATATTATGTTTGAACGTATGTATGTCATTTTGTACTTTGACCCTCCGTATTTTTGTGTTCGCTCCGCGTTCGACCCCGTCCCAAACTTCACTAAACAGAATCCTTTGGTGTAGCGACCATTACCCGTATCATTGTTTACCGCTTTGAATTGTTTTGCGGATGCAAAAACTTACTGGAGCTCCATTTCTATTCGAGTTAGTGGCGGTGGTAAGTTAATACGCTATTAGTCACAATTATAAGCCCTACTCAACAGCATTTATTTTAAAATTAATTGTCCACTAGACGAACCACGAAGGTAAGTCTTGCATAGGCATGTTCAGTTGTGTGAAAGTATTGTGCTTTACAACTACTATTAAGAATATCACAAAGAAATTTTTAAATAACGTGACTTGATTTTGTTGCTTCTTTTTCAATTCAAACAGTTGAGGGGAGTGGTTACTATGGCATTGGACCCCCTTTACCGTATATGCGTAATTTAAATACTCGACTTTATTTTAGTAGTTTGAATAACAATAGTGTAGTTTAAGGCTTTGTGCTCAAGACACCACTAGTTTATATGTTCGGACGTATGTATGTCATTTTGTACTTTTACCCTCCGTATTTTTGTGTTCGCTCGGCGTTCGACCCCGTCCCAAACTTCACTAAAAAGAATCCTCTGGTTTAGCGACCATTACCCGTATCACCTTAGAAAAGCATTGCTTTTTAAATATTATTGTAAGGGCGTATCAGCGAGATTAGTAATAATAAAGGCAACTGTGATGTGAAAAAACAGTAAAGGTGAATAATTATTCTTCCTTTCTAATTGTGTCATATGCCCTATGTTGTGTACTGAGTTTGGACATTGAGACCCAGATACCCCAATTATGAATAGCCCTTCAGTTTCAGAGGTTTTATCAAAAAGCAAACATGCAAGAACTAAACAACTATTGAGAACTGAAGAACTGAAGAACTGAATAACTGACAATTACTCATGACAAGTGAACAAAACCACACGAAACAGGAAGTAACATAAAAACCACAGAAATGACATAATGCATAATGACCTTCTTAGCAGGGAACACACATATAAAAAAATCGTAAAAGAACAATTGACCTCGAGGAAATTAACAACATACATAGAGTGTTCGAATTTCCAATGGTGGATCAGTGAACACTACTAATTGGGCTTATAGCAATCGACCGGATTGTGAATTCGAGTACAACAACGAATGTCTATAGGGTTGTTCATTGGTAGCTGAACTAGAGGTTGGAATAGGTACAGGATTAGGTTTGCTGAGATTGATTAGTACTAGTTGATTCTTGTTCTCAATTGGTAGTATAATAGTATCTGGACTGGTTGACTCATCTATAGAATCTGACATCGGAGAGTGTTCAGTAATAGATGGACTAACACTAGGAAATGTTACGTCCGGCACTTCAACTGATACATTTCGATCTCGTAATTGTCCTGAATGACATTTCTGGACTCGACCATCACTGAGTTCAACATAAGTAACTTACTCTGAACAGTTCCTGGTAACCACTTGTCACCTCTTTGAGTGTTGTGCACCTACACTTTCGATCCAATAGCGAAACTTCCATCTCTTGATTTTGATTCATGTTGCTTCTTCTGTGCTGTGTTTACTCTCTACCCTTAATGACAAATTAGGATGCACACGATTCTTTTTCAACCCCTTCTTGATGTACAATGTAACCTGATCCATGGTCGTGTAGGCCATGACCAGGGGTGTAAGGGAGACACAGGTGGGACTGCTTGTACAGATAGACACATGTGACACTGACACACTAAAGTTTCAATATCCTTAGTCATCCCTAGCCACCACAAGTACATCCTGGCCAGATTCTTCATCCTTGTCATGCCTGAATGGCCTTCATGCAACTGGTGAAGAACAGCTTCTCAACAAGTTTTTAAATTATCACACGTGATCCCCACAGCACATAATGTTGCTCCACTGATAACTCTAACTTCCAGTCAAAATATGGTCGTAATTCAGCGTGAGAATCAATTGAGTCAGACAAGCCTTGCCTTGAGTACACTCCACAATGGATAATACAGAGTCCTTACGAATCTCTTCTGCAATCTGTTTTGCTATAACTGGAGAGTCATCCAAATGTTGGAATAATAACACCATCTCCGGGAGAGCTGGCTGAGTGTCAAGCTCAGTAGGCAAAGGGAGACGTGATAACGCATCGGCATTTGCATGTGCCAAGGTCCTTCTGAATGTCAAGTGGTACTCAAACTGTGATAGATATAGAGAATATCTGCGAACACGAGCAGAAGCTTGGGGTGAAGTGGATTTGCACTCCCTAAGCAAACCCAGCAGAGGTTTGTGCTTCTCAGTATGGTATTGGTGCAGTGTTAGCACATAGAATGCCAGATGGATCTGAGCGACTTATAGGATATGCCTTTCATACCCTGATTCCAGCCGAGAAAAAATACTCTCAGGTAGAGAAGGAAGGGCTAGCTTGCGTTTTTAATGTTAAACAACTTTACTCTTATCTCTTTGGTCATTCATTTCAACTTATTACTGACCATCGCACGCTAGCAAAAAAAGAAGGGAAGAATCAAAGTGAATCAGCAAATTGTGAGAAACTAGCAAATCTTTAGACTTTTAAAATGCACTTTCCTGCTGAGTAGACTACTTCCACTTAGTATTCAGTTGCAGGAGTTCATACAATTGTGCTAAGTGAGTAGAAAGATTAGGCAAAAAAATTTTTCCATAATAATGTAAGAAATCCCAAATATGATTTCAGTTCTGTAATATTCTTGGGAGTAGGGGCATTCTGTATTGGCTTCACCTTAGCTGTCCAAATGTATCTCAAGTAACACTATAATATAGCAGTTCAATTATTCAAATCAAATACTTCAGTATAAAATTACAAACTAAGCAACTCATTATGTGTTATAAATCATGCAATATTATGTTTAAACATATTTATGCGATTTTTTTTAATCACTACAAACCCATGCAAAATGTGTAAGTTCTTGTTGTTCACCTTGTGACAAATTGCCATGTTGGTTTTGCACACGTAGTGTGTGTGCCAGAGGTCAGTGCACTTTCCCCTGTACATCAGTGCCAAACCATGTAACCCTTCCACCGCGTATAGTGGTAAGACGACCATAGTCTGACACATAGTCCTAGGGATGTGCTGCCATTTCCTCAATGAGGCTGGTGAATGCAGTCACCTGGGACTTACAGGTGAAACGATACTTGCTCTTGTAGGGAGATCCATCAGAGTTTTCCTGAATATTACACAAATACTGGGACACTGGTTTATTGCTTCCAGTATATAATTGCCTAACAACAATGCAGTTTCTAGCCAGGGCTTGTTGTCATGACAACTTATTTTGTTATAGCTCTGTCATAACAGCAAGTTCCTCGGGACATTGTTTTGACTATTTATTATCATCCACACACTGATGATGACCATTGTAAAATTGTGAAACGTGAAATACAAAGTATATGGAACTAATTACACAAATACGTAATATATTTATACAACCAAAAGAAATTTGAGATCAAGAAATTTTACATGTACATCACTATTGTTACCTTAGGATGATGGCACCAAGATGAAGTATGAACATCATCACAGTAGTGGGCAACAAAGTTCCGGATACCATCTGTAAAATTCTTAAATGGATCGTCAGACTGCTGCACAGAGTCAGATGCTATCAGACCACTGAGTGCAGCCTTGCAATGGGTGAGCAAATCATCTGACATCCTTTTGAAGTATAATTTGTCTGCTTTGCACTATATCAATATTATTATTGTAATTACTATATAATGCAAGGCTTTTATTTTTACCTTGCAATCATCTCTCTTTACTTTCTCCAGGGCCGTGTGGAGATTTTTGGTGGTGTGATTTGAGCAGTATGTCACCATTCCTTCAGGGAAGTGATGGCAGAATGCAGCATTAGCGGATGAGTCCTTGTCACATACCAGGATTGAAAACCCAACATTTTTGGCTTTCCCAAGAAGCTCATCTAACATGTCTGTTTCTGCACCTGCTGAAATTCCACACCAATTGTGACCCGATCCTCGCTTCGTGCGGTGAGTGAACCATGCCACCTTCCCCGAGATGTAGTCGTGAAGTGAGGCAGACGAATTGTTAGAGTAGTGGCCAAGGGTCAGGTAAAAGTCATCAAAAGAAGCCATACACTTCTTGTCCTCTCCTTGCTTCAAAATCTCACTTCTTACCTGACCACAGGACCATTCAGCCAAGTCCGTCACAGCTTCTTCAATTTTTCTGGTGATCCTGCTCCACTGAGTCTCACCACACAATGGCAACCCCAAAAGTCTACTCAGTCTGTCATACTCACTGTGCAGGTGACCAGACATCATGAACGATAGTACTGGATAGTGCTTGCGCCAGCAACACTTTGAGTGGTGGATTTGGAGTGAATTGAAATGGCACCAAGAAACACTACCAGCAGAAACTGTTTCGGACATGGAGTCAGTTACCTCCTGTGGAAGTCCTGCTGCTGTGGCAAATGCTTTAATTACTTCAATTGCTGAAGTAAGAGACCCAGCAGTTAGCATCTATAATAAAAAATTGTATAGAATAATATGGAAATATTCATTATATCCCCCTTTTGTTTTTGCTATAGTATATTAGCAAAGGAATTATAATACAATTAAAATTAATGAGTGTGTGTTATGTTCTGTTTTTAGCTTTAGGCTTGCACACAAGGTTTTACACACAGTTACATTTATTCCATTACTACTGGCATACCTGCAAAAAAAATTTCTACTAGCACATAATTCACTCTCTTCTAAACATAATTACTAGTTACCAAACTTTTACCTAAATATTAATAAAAAAAATTCAGAAGTATTGTGATGAGTGTGTCTAATGTAGGAATACTTACCTCAGTTACTGCTCCTTCCTGGTTTTCTGGAGAAGAGCAATCATCACTGATGTCTTCAACGAATGAACACACACCCTCCATGTCCTCAAATACTGCACCCTGGCCGGACACACCACCTCCAACAGGAGAGAATGCAGCTCCCTGGCTGGACACACCTCCAGGAGAACAGAACACAGCTCCCTGGCCGGACACACCTCCAGGAGAAGAGAACACAGCTCCGTGGTCGGACACACCTCCAGGAGAAGAGAATGCAGCTCCGTGGCCGGACACACCTCCAACAGGAGAGAACACAGCTCCCTGGCCGGACACACCTTCAACAGGAGAGAACACAGCTCCCTGGACGGACACACCTCCAACAGGAGAGAACACAGCTCCATGGCCGGACACACCTTCAACAGGAGAGAACACAGCTCCCTGGACGGACACACCTCCAACAGGAGAGAACGCAGCTCCCTGGCCGGACACACCTCAGGAGAAGAGAATGCAGCTCCATGGCCGGACACACCTCCAGGAGAAGAGAATGCAGCTCCCTGGCCGGACACACCTCAGGAGAAGAGAATGCAGCTCCATGGCCGGACACACCTCCAGGAGAAGAGAACGCAGCTCCGTGGCCAGACACACCTACAACAGGAGAGCACACAGCTCCCTGGCCGGACACACCTCCAACAGGAGAGAATGCAGTTCCCTGGCCAGACACACCTCCAAGAGAAGATAACACAACTTTACCTCCAGCCCCCTGGTGCTCAGTATGAGTAATATTGATGTTGAGCTTGCTGTTGTGACATCACCCATTTCAGCCTTTAGTTCATATTATTAATTTATTCTATTGCAAAATTATTTAGTATCATTTCTAACCTGATTACCTGTAGAATTCTGGTAAAAACCTATGGTGTGTGTGTGTGTGTGTTTTTTTTCCTGAGAGTTAATAGCTAAATAAACAACAAACAAAAAAAATTACCATCTAGATGGATTCTTTTCCTGGCTGCAGTCAATTACTGCTTCCTTTTGCTTTTTCTACCCATTATTGGAGTCTGGGATGGCTTCATCTACTACCCCAGTAGCTGGTCAGCCCTGTGGTTACAAGTGCTTGTGGTAAATGGTTTTAAGATGGCTGGAAAGTTTATTGATCCGGTACTAATTGCGTACTAATTGAAAGCTCACTCCCAAGGATAGGATAGATAGTTCCTGTAGGGTAAATTGGGATCCAATTACGGGTGGTTCTGTGGTATTGGACTGAATGATTAAATAACCACAGATTCAGGTGGCAGGGCAACCTTGAATGACATAATACATATTGACCAAATATACCACACCCTAGATTGGGCACAACGGTGTATGAACTTCAGTGGCAACTGCACACTTTATAAGAAGTTGTGGAAGTATTTCCTTGCTTCATAAACTTTGAAGTAAGTCAGATTGGTTAGGAGCTGTTTTTAGTATATACTTGTTTGTGTTAGACTTATAATGACCTATGAGCTGCTGTTTCTACATAATTTCTTTCTCAGCCTTCTTTTACTCGTTAGATATATTCTCTCTTTTTTTTTAACAATACAGAATTTTTTTAAATTTGGTCGCCAATAGGATTCGAACCGAGGACTGCTGGCTTAACGCACAGGCGCTCTGCCACTGAGCTACGACAACCAGACTGTAAACAAACACTACAATTTTGTATTTATACTGAGAGTGAGACTGTAGCATAGCAGTACCCCTTACAGTATTAATACAGAATTGGAGTGTTTATTTGCGGGGCTGATTAGCTATGTAGCTCAGTGGTAGAGCGCTTGAGTTAAGTAAGCCTGGGTTCATTCTTGGTGGCGACCAAATATTTTTTAGTCCTGTACTGTTTAAACAAAAAGCCTGTGAGAAGGAGAGAATACATCTAATGAGCTGTTTCTAGTAGGATAGTAGTAATATTTGCTAGTGTTGGACATATTATAGTTACCTAATAGGGTTACTGTAATAGCTAATTGCCAGTGCAGGGATAATGAAATGGGGGCCAGGGGAGTACTACTGCCCCCAGATTCATTGCTTGGGGGGCACAGGAGGGCACATATCCTTTAGATATACATCACCATTTTAGGCATTAAACTCGTGGCAATTTTTTGCAAACCAATAAGAATAAGTACTCTGTTAAAATGGAGTGTTTTATGTTTACCAGGAGGCTCTGTCTTGACACTCCACTTTGAGCCCTTATAACTTCCATACCAATACATTTCGTACCAGAGCATAGATTACTAGCTTATATCCTCTAGTTTCCTCATTTACAATATCTTTTGGTAATGACTAACTATGGAGACAATATTAGGCTTTAAACTGGGGTGTCCATGCAGTGCCTCCTATTTAACACCAAAAATAAGTTCTCCAAGATCCCCATTTTTAACAGTTTAAGGGTGCAGTACCACCGGAACCTGCGGTAATTAAGCGATTCAGTAGAATACCACAAAACCCGCCCGTAACTCGATCCAATTTACTCTCCGCGAACTGACTATTGTACGCGACTCGCGCACAATTTGAACACGTACCAATTAACTGTACCAAACAATTTACCACAAAGAGCTTCCACCTCAAAGGACTACCAGTACTGTAGGGCAGAAGCAGCAGAGTAGATAATTAATATTTGTTCACTTTCTAAAATATATTACTAAACAATATTATAAAATCATAACTCCATAGTAGCAGGGCCATAATCAAATACAATATGAAATGAACAAAATCAAAGGTTCTGAAGTATGCAATACTATCAAGGGGATCCAAGGAGCTGTGCCTTCTCATTGACCTCTCTACTGGAGTGCCATGTCCTCTCTTCTAAATAACCAGGATGTAGTATTCTTCCCTTCAGGAGGCATGACTTCTTAGGAGAGCCGAAGGTCTACTATTTTCTCCTCTGGAAAACAAGGAAGCCATGTCTTCTGCTCTTTTGTTGTGAACCTGCCAGTTGTACCCTAGAACCAAGGAGTTGTGCCTTCTCATAATGGGAGCTCATCTATTTCTATGAAGAGCATGCCAGCACCTTTCTCTCCTGTTGAGGAGATAGATTAGACAAAGTACTATGATCTAAAATTTGATTCAGGTCAGCTGTTGTTATGGCATATCAGTTGTCTTGGCTAAAATTAGGAGAATAGATGGTCCTGATGAAGTTGCAGAGGGAATTATAAAAAAGAATAAATATTTTTTTAAGGAACAACTTAATCACGAACTAAATCAGTTTAAAACTTTTAGATCTAATAATGTTGCATCCAATTTTCACTATGGTTTAAAACTGTTACTTCGCTTAGTTAATATAAATATAGATTTTTTCTTTGAAATAGAAAGTAGTTTTATAAGATTATATTGGTTTCCATGATGCCCCCCCCCCCCCCCCCTTGAAGCAACTTCAATTATCTCTACAGTGTTAGACTTATGGTGACCAATGAGTGGTTTCTAGTGATGATATTTGTAATATTTGTGTAGTAGATATTATTCTCTGGAGAACTTACTACATACACACAGGCTTACACAATATCCATCTTATAATATTATTCATGAACATGCTCATACATTTTTATTGGCCAGTCTTTTGTTTTGTTTTGCTACGTGAGGCCCAGCCATGGCTTATTACAGGTAGCTGTCACAGTTCCTTGGGAAAGTGCAACTGTTTATTGGCGACTGGAAGTTTTAAATTGAATGAACCAAGCAGTACTACTTCACTGGAAATGAAGTCTGAGCACTTTGAGGCTTTGTGTTGAAATTGTCTGGATAGACAATATAAATTCTTCTCTTTTCTAACTCTTTCTAACATTGTATCTGTGTTTAAGAACCTTTCCTTGAAGCTTATGGTGGAAGTGTTTCTGGAGGTCTTCTAAAGTGGCTTTGAAATAATGGCTATAATAAATTTGGCCAGAATTTGTTTTGCCCGCGCAGACTTCTATTATATTTATACTATTCTGTAGCACCAAGAATGTTCTACAACATAGACACCAGACTGGTATTGCTAGAAATAAAGTATAGAGTTATTCTATCCAGACATGAATATAAAGCCTCAAAGTGCCCAGAATTTAGGCTGCAATTTCTAACAGATAAAGAAAATTTGTGCTCAAAAATTGTACAATTGAATGTATGAGTTTTAGTACTTCCTGTATCTGCTTTAATGCTGTTTTGGACAGCTGGCTTATGGACTGAGTTATGCTGGTGCTAATTAAATTGCAAACCATACTTTTATTCTTGATATTTCTTGGTGTGGGTGAGTTTTGTATGTATGAGTGTGAGTTAGGCAGCAGTCAAGTACTCACCATGGAAACATGTAGTTCACCATGGAAACATGTAGTTCATCATGTCCACCACTTTGTCACATTAACTTATGTGGCACAGGAGAATATAGATTCTAGTACTCTTTATATAATATTTACATCAAAGCCCCTCTCCCCCACTCATTTGAATTATAAACATGCCACACCTAATTTTTTGGTCAGAAATATAAAATTTTGCTAAATTAGCTTTTATTTATTATCTTCCAACAATTAGAGCAGAATTCTAGATCTGTGCAAACACATACAATAACATTAACTTGTACACAACTTGTACCACTTATATTTCCTATCCAACTGCTATTGATGTGTACAGTATATAGACTTTACACCATGCTATAATCAATTCTATTATATAACACAGTCTAGTGATGAATATAAAAATTCTATAAAATTTTGGTGCTTGTTGAATTGCACTCCTGAGCAGGGGGGGGGGGGAAGGGGAGGGGGGGGGTGGGGGGGGGGGTAGGGCTGATGATGCCAGGCTCTCCAACCCCAACCTATGTAGATTTTGAGAAATTTAAGGATGAATGTACCAATACGGACGGGGCAATAAGGTTTACAGGTTAACTAACTTATGTTCTTCATTCATAAATTAATATTCAAATCATGTGCAATCAATCCTAAATATTTTAGAAATTTTGTGAGTTTTGACCTAATTAATATTTGGATCAACCTCTGTTGCTTGGGTAACACTTCCACTGAATTTGAGGGGGTACTAATTTATTATGGCAAAATGTTGGGGTACTTAATGAGCAATCTGAAATTACATTAGCTAGGTGTGGTGGGTAAATGAAAATACAATGTGTTATAGCGTATTAATGAGTGTACAATTTTCATGATGGCATTGGAGCATCTCATTTATTGGAGTTAGGTACTTGAGCAATTTTCTTGACATGTGTGATATAGAGATATCTGTATGTAATGATTTCTATTTAACTGCCACAGTTCTAATTTATGTGTAAATTATTCTAACCCGTTTTCTGACACAGTGAGTATTATAATGATCTAATGCATGTGGTAGTGTACAACTCACTCTCCGAAAGAAGAAAAAATGATTTAAAATTCCCTACATTTCTGGATGTTTAACACTGCCTGGATATAACACTCAATCCTCATGTGAAATGCTGGATTAAAGGAGAATTTTTTATAATAAAACAAAAATTTCAAATATGTTTTTTAGTATTTATTAGTTTAGCCAAAAAATGAAATTAACATGGATCATAAAAAGTTTTATGTAAAATATTTAAAATAATTAAAATTTTCACTATGAGATTGGTTTGTACTATTATGATAACTTGTGTTTATCTGTATAAAATACCAACTTCAGAAGCAAGCCAGTAGAGGAGCTAGTAAGAGCAGTGGTGATGGACGTGTGGGTTGTTCATGTGCTAATGGTTTCGATCTTGTCATCACAATATTATTATCCTGTATTTGCACAAGGTAAGAATATATGTATTTAATATTTTCTTGTAGTTTGGACATTTAGAGTCACTAGTATAGTTATATTTACTGAGTAAAAGTTAAAAAAAAATTAAGGAGCCAAAGAAGGCTGACAATAAAAGAAATTGCGAAATGATAAATTAGTGGAGAAAAAAAAAAACACAGATAAAAAGAATCTTAGAAAAAGATAATATCCATTGGTCTGTTGAGAGTGAGATTATACCATAGCAGTACTGCTTAACGGTTTATAAATATGGAATTGAAGTGTTTGTTTGCCAGCTGATAGTCGTAGCTCAGTGGCAGATTACTTGTGAATTAAGAAAGCGGTCCTGGATTCAATTCCTGGTGGTGACTGTGATGGCTTTAGTCCAATCCTTCTTTAAAAGTAAATCCTGTAATACTTAATTAATTTTCTGTAATTCTTCAACAGATAGTTTAGTTAAATATAAATAAGAATAATACATTAAATAATAACAAGTAATAGTTAGAGCATAAGCGCTTGGGTACTGGTGCATTTAGTGCACTGAAGCCCAAGGGCCGTAGGCCCGAGGGCTTTGTGCACTAAATCCACCAGTACCTAACGCATGCTCTAACTATTTTAGATCCCGTTTACCCAGCCCTGCCCAGTTTCCACTAGCAACTTTGTTTATCAGCATTTTCGGTGTCAAGTGAATTCTTCCGAGTTTCCGGCCCAAAATTAAAATTCAATTAAAATTCAATTGAAGCGTGCCAGAAAGTTTACTTTAGCAAGTTTACTTTAGCATTGTAGCTGCCAGCTGTTATCTCCAGATCTAACCGGGCTGCTCCCAACCGGGCTACTCCCAGTAAGCAGTAAAGCAGCTAGCTGTGGTAAATTCCTGTGGTATGAGAGCGGCAGGAGAGTTATATGGTAGGGCTGGTCCCATATAGGTGGATATGAGAGAGTAGTAGACCCTCCCATATCCGGCCTCACATAACCTGCTCCCTGCTTTATCCGGCCTATTCTATTAAACTAAAACTCAAAAATAGCAATACCCCAAGGGTTGTTAGTATGCACAGTTCATATACCTAAAGGCAAAAAATAGTGCACACTTACCAAGTTAGTACACTTAGTAACAATATAGCAATGGGTTCTAAGATAAAATAGAACCACAGATGATATTATAACTAACCACAAATGTTATTAAGTTTACACAAAAGGATTTCTAAGGTATATCTAAACAACCTCTAAGGCAGCTGCTATTTATACCCTGAAGTAGCTGCCACTATAGTATGTCCAAGTTGAGTTGGCAAGGTAAAAACCTTTAATAACTTTTGAAAGGAAGTAGCTACTCTTCCAGGGTTTGTAGATGTCGCAGTTCCATTTAAAAACTTCAGAGCCAGTGTGGGAAAGTGCAGTTCCAAAAAACTTTGAAATTTAAAAGGTAGATAGAAAATAATAATATCATGAATAAAATGATATGAATGATTCAGTATGAAGGACTAAGTAATACTGGAATGTATGTGGCCATAGCTAAAGGTGTAAGTGATGTACTGGATTCTTCACATTACTGTTGAGTACTTCAGAAGTTCGTCACACCAAAAAAGTAAGAATAGAGTTTAAGTACACGCTTAAGCACACAACAATCAGACTTACTTGAGGCTTTCAGCCGTGGTCTCCTGCACTTCTTTTCCTCTAAGACTTAGCGCACAACTAGAAGCTCGTATAAGCGATAAACTGCAGGGTGATTAGTTATAACCGAGCATATATTGAATAGAGCAGAAACATTTTCACAAGCAGCCGTGTACAATAGTGCTTCCATTTTCATATCAATAGTTACTTGTGGTTTAGAACGCATAAATGGAAATGCTTGCAATCAATACCTGTGGTACTTAGCTTCAACTCATGCAATTGGAAAAATGAAAATAGGTGAGCTTCTCTGAAGGCATCCAAAGCCAGTTTAAGATCATTGTTATACTTTTGAAGTAATTGATGCCTCTGCTGTTGCTCATGTGAAGTATTTCATATGGGCACAACTAAGTCTTAGAACAAGTTTCACAACAGATCGACCTTGCTGAGAGGTGTTCCTGCTTTCATTATTGCAGCCACATATTTTACTCGGTACTTTCAATTAGAGTGAGGTAACCACCATCAACAAACAGGGTTTAATTGTCGTACATACCTTTCTGATGTCTAAATATTCTATACTTGTCAAAGTAAGTTTATTTTCTTACTCATCTTAGAAGAAGATTTTGCCTCAGATGTTTCTTTCTAGTTAAATCTATAGGAATTGGAGATTGTAGCGACTATGATGTAGATTGATCAATGGATTTATGCTTTCTTTGGAATCATCTCTGTCAGTACCAGATTCCAGTTGCTCTCCTTTGCCATCTGTATGTTTAGATCTGACTACACCCACACTGATGGTTAGTTAGGTAGTAGTAAAATTGTCACTATACTACAATTCGAACTACATATGCTCTCTTCTACTTCAAGTGAGCAGTAGTAGTAGTTTAGTAATCATCCATATGGAATGAATTAATGCGATCGTGACCGTCTACAGGAAAACCGGGCACAACGCGGCGTGCATAAATATCGAGAAAAGATCGATCGATTTCTTAAAAATGTATTGTTCAAGCCGACGGAAGGGAGCGGTTAGGTCTATTATAGTGGGAACGACTTAAGCTACGACAATAAAACTTGGAGAGCTCAATATCTGGACGCCGACAATTCAGTAAGTGCAAAAAAAATTTTTTCGAAGGGTGCCACGTTGTGCCCGGTTTTCCTGTAGATGGTCACATACTAAAAAAAAAATTATCAAGGCCTATATGCCTCATTGATATGACATACCAGCATCCCATCTATCCTCTGCATAATGCAAGCCTTCATCCATTACCATCTATAGGAAGCTTCCACTCATCATGTGATATGATGAAATGTTTCATGAGTAGGCTAATTTATTTTCAAGAGCCAGAGGTGAGTGAAAATAAAACCTGAGAGTGAAGAATCTAGCCATATCACAAACTGATGAGTGTAATAAGTGGTTTATTCCATGCTAGATATCTTCAATCTGAAGTAGTTTGTATTAGGGTTAATGTGAAGTTGGCTGTAGAACACCCAGGGGGTTCCCACAACCCCCAGCTGATATCCTAGCAGCTTCTCTGACATGGTTGGGTAGGCTCTGCTTTAGGAAGGTAGCTGTAAAAATTCAGAAAGCACTATAATAACAAAGTGTTTGCTGTTGCAGAATTAGCTCCATCTTCAGTGAGGATAGTCCCTCCAACATCTTCACTGTCTACTGGAGATCCTCTATCTCTCTCATGTTCTATTATGTTGTCTAATCCCTTGACATCTGGTACATCGCTAGAGATCACATGGATTCTACCTGATAATTCTACCATTATGGCATCTTCTGCAAATATAGTTTCTACTCCTTCTGCTAGTAACAATTCCTTTTCTGCTACACTCAATATTTCATCCCTTACTCCATCTCATGCTGGACTCTATCAATGTTCTGTCAGAATAGCATCTACTGTATCACAGATCTCAAGTAGTCAATATACTATTGGATCTACTAATGTCACAATGCAGTGTGGGTTTATGGTATCAGTTATGTTGACTGTTTTATTAGTCAGGTAGCACTGACAATCTCTTATTCAGCATTAAATATCTTAATTTAGTATAATCTTAGCTATATCATAAAAGAGTAGTTTATGATAAATGTTTAGATTATGTAGTACATAACAATTTAAGTCAGTTGTACTATAAGAAATTCTTGCTTTGTTGTTATTGTTTATATAGCTAATATAATCTGCTCATGAATATGATATTGTACACTAAATTCCACATTGTCAAGTTTAACACAACTGTAGAGTAGCTAAGGCATATCACTATATGATTTACTGTAGGGCTAATTCAAAGCAATGTGCATAAATAACGATTAGTCATCTCATGGTTTTTTTCTGAATGCACATTCTATTGTCTGTGCATTATTGCACTTGTATTATCACATAATAGTTCGTCCTCCCTCTTCTGTGACTGTGTCTACATCTCCTCCTGTCATATATGAAGGAATGTCTTATACTATTACTAGTTCTATTGAGTTATTTGAAGAGTTGATCAATGGAGTAACTCTAGATGTGGCATGGACTGGACCAAGTGGCTCAACTCCTAGTGACATTGTATCTGGTTCTGGGACATCCTATACCAGTACTGTTAGTAGAACTGTAGCCAGGACTTCAGATGGAGGCAACTATACCTGTACAGTCAGGGTATTGAGTTCCCTAAATCTTTTGTCATCCAGTCATACTACTTCTGGATTTAGTGTGATAAATGTTGGTAAGTTAAACTTTGTTTACATGAAATTCAATATGGATGATAACTTTTTATAAGGCAAATGTTATCAATAATTAGTTAATTTAGTGAAGATCAATATAATTACAGTATAATTGATGACTGTTTCCATGTGTGTGTCCAAATTTTATTGCTCTATCTATAGAATATATTCATAAGCTACAAAAGATTCTATTATTTGTGACAATTAAAGCTTGAGTGAGTATCATGATCCTCTAATTCAATATGTGGTATATTTATATTCATAAGTCATCAAAATAATTCTTACCATTATTATAAGTGAAATAATAATAATGTCATTAAAAACAACTAAAGATTTCTGAATAAATTATTTTCAAGTATAGTTCATAATAAAACTTTATTGTGGTTGTGATTCAGTTCAAATTCCTTCTTCACCATTGATTTCAACCCTACAAGCCACCTCCACTTCTATTATTCTCACATGGACTCAGACTACTGGAGATGTAGTGGATTCCTATACTATATCATACTCCTTCAGAGTTATTGGATGTGATGGTGTCTCTGGTAGTACTGGTAGTAGGACTATAGTGGGAATAGATGGAGCTACTAGAATGTACACTTTGTCTGGTTTGGAAGAATACACTGAGATCATAATTACCTTATCAGCAGTGAATGGAGCTGGAAGTACATCAGTCAGTAGGGTAGCTTGCACTGAGGCAGGTAACTACATACTTAGGGCATGATTATGTGTTGTTTAGGGGAAATCAACTTAAACGTGGAAAATAAATATTACGTACATATACCATTCAGATTTGTGAAATGATATGTGCGATTGACAACAACTTGATGAAACCCAGTAGCAGTCCTTAAGTTCACAAAGGGTTAGTAAAAATTGAGTCATTTAGGTTGATTGAATGACTATTAGCTATTTTCTTTCCTAGTATTGATTCTTGGACAACAAGTGCCCACACAACGTTTCACCAACTTTTATTTTTCCATGGTCAAAAGTTTGTAAAGTTCTTCCTAGACTATAATGATTTTTGTTTCAAAGTATTTAACTTTTCTTTTTGTAGTTTTTCTTTCTTTGTTGCTGACCAATGCTTTGTGATTACAAATTAGCATTCTCAAAAAGAAGAGTGGCTATTTTATGCATCTGAACTAATTTTCTACATCAGGTGCAATTGGTTAATAAGGCACTCCAAGAACCACTAAGATGTTCGTTCCAGACAGTTTAATGTGCGAAAATTCCTTAGAATTACTCAATTTTTCAAGTCACAGAAAGCTGCAGCTAGTGGCTGTTATGGCATTGGAGACCTTTCACCTGATGTAATATCTACTGTTAATTCATATTATAGATGCTTAAAAATAAGATGGTTACTACTACTGAGGATAACTAGCCATTGTGTATTTGTTAAAATTACAACAAAAAAACTCTGGTCTATTTTTGTAGCCCTGTTGGAATGCTTGTTAAGCTAATAACATCATAATAATAATAATACAGTATTTTCGTGTAACTGGCCATTTATTAGTATTTGAGGGCATGTTGTGATGAGCTGCTGGTAATTACTAAATATTACTGCCAGAAAAGCTATTAGTATGCTGGAAACTTAAGGTACCTACGTATTCTGATTTTTGTTAGTTAAAATTACAAAAAATTCAGGCCAATAATTTTTTTGTAGCTGAGCGCTTGTTATCATGAGTTACTCAGGAGAGCTTTCAGGGGGGCTAGACCACCTCCAAACTAATTTATGCTCTTCATTATTTGCATTAATATTCTAATCATTTATACATTTTTATAGTTATATACAACAAGAGTTAATTGTACACACATAGTGTGCATACAAGCAGTCTCTGGACTTAGTGATAGCAATATACTTTGCTTATAGACTGCCTTCAGAGTAAGAAGATGAACAGACCACTATATATTTTCCAAATTTGGTGGTTTATGTAGTACGATTATTTCCTCATGCCTTAGTCTGTAACTGTTTGCATGTGCTTTGAGGACATTTTTTTCCAAATAGATTTAGTAAGTTTTATAAAATGACAACAGTATATACTCAGTACAAGTTATAATAAGATTGATATGCATAATATGTATCTCTCTATGAAAACTGGTATATACAGAGTTCTTTTCTCCAATGCTAAGTTTACAAATTTATAATAAATATTATCCAAATCTGTATACTAAATTCAGCTTAAAGAAAAAGGTGCCGTGGTTTCCCAGATAATAGTGTCTCATTTGCCATGAATAAAGGGATTAAAACAACTTAACAATAAGTCATGTTATCAAATGTATTTAACCTACAAAATCATAAGTCATTTATCAAATGTATTAACCTACAAAGTCTCCTTCCAAAGCTTTAGGTACAACTATCATCATATTATTGACTTATGAGTCAGGCTCTTTTTTCCACCATTAAGAAGATATGACAAATTTAATTCAGCACTTCCTAATGCTGCTATGAATCAGCTTTTAACTATGAACCACTTTATGCTATTTTTCCGTACCTGGAGAATACCAGCAAACTTTGTTCAACATTAAACTAGAATTATAGCTCCATTGACGTGTGTAGTCCAACAAGAAGAAATAGCTAGTAAAAGAACCAATTTTTTCAAAGTTAACAATTTAAACCATTTTTTCTTTTGAAACATATTTTCTCATCTTATCTAGCTCCACCTACTACTGCACCTTTTTTAAATACCCAATCTTCTTCTCCAATATCCATTACCATAACATGGGATACTACTATTATTATTGTATAACATTATTATTGGTTAGAGAAGCGAGTGAGACACTATCTGGGATAACTCAATTGAAAATCGGGGATATTTGTTCATATTACGTTTGGATTACGTATGTCATTCTTGTACTTTGACACTGGCATTTTTGTGTTGGTGCGGTGGCCGACCCCATCCCAAACTTCACTGGACGGAATCCTCTGGTTTATCGATCATTACCCATATCACCTTAGAAATTGAATTGTTGATCGTTTTGAATTCTTTTATGGGTGCAGTTAAAACTTGAAAACCTACCGGAGTTCCATTTCTATTCGAGTTAGTGGCGGTGGTAATTCAATGCGCTCTTTGTCACGGTTATAAGCCTTACGCAACAGTATCTACTTGAAAATTTATTGTCCATTAGACTAACCACATAGGTAAGTTTTTGTGTATTACAACTTCAAGAATATCACAAAGAAAAAAGTTTAAATAATATGTATTGTTTTATTGCTGCTTTTTTTTTCAATTCACACAGTTGCAGGGAGTGATTACTATGGCATTTAAATCCTTTACTGTATAAACATATTTTAAAAAATCAACATTATTTTTATTAGCTTTGAGTGATAGAAGTTGAAATCAATCATATAACTCGCTCGCCATTTGTGCTCAAGCACATCACTAGTTTATATTATTTGCTTATTATGCTATGGATTTTAATTACTCTAGATTAAGCCTATGCTATGGCACCTACTGCATCACAAACAATAATGAAATTTGATCTTGTTCATAAATTGAGCACAATCAATTTTCTGTGAAGCATTAATTCCAAAAAGAAAAAGAAAAAAGGCCTGGAATTGATGAATTGTTGAAATTAGCATGACTCGTGTGTACACGATAATGGCAGCAGGTAAAAGTTGAGAGCTGTAATTTCCTCACTCTGATAATTTGAAGCTCTACACTGAGGCAAATGTCTTGTAGTTAGACTAGAGAGGGCATATAGAATGTATAAATAAGTTTTGGACATAATGCACTGTATTTTAGGGCATGAATAATATATTAATTTAAATTTTTAGGTATGTTTTTTAGCCATGTTATATTATAATGTGTGCATAAATTATTAATAAAATTTTTTTAATTTTTTTATATAAAATCTAGAATTAAAAATGTAGTTTACCATTATGTTTATGTGTACAGCTGTTCCAACTTTGGATAATTCTTTGCCTTCTTTTGTGCTTTCCCCTATCTTATTTGGAAGCGTTAAATTCTAAGCTGATTTCGTACAAACTCAATTAATTTCTATGTAATGTTTAGATTTAACAGCTAATCTTGACTATTCTCGTCAGTCACTGCAGTTAATATGCACTATTCGTGGAGGATTTGTAACGTCAATTCGGTGGACTAAAAATAATATACCAATAATTACTGGCACTACTTTTATTGAAGCAAGTCCTGTCATTGACAGATTGGCAGTTTCTACAACATATGTTCTCTCTGGTAATAATGCCTCTAATTTTACTGGGACATTTGAATGTTCAGTTACTGATGGCAATGGAAGAACTTCTAATAATGGACCACTTGTAATTAATGGTAAGAAATTACTTAGCATTTTTTTCAGGTAAACTATGAAACTGTTTTTAGTATGAAGATTTAGTCAAGAGCAATTAACAAAGCATAAAAATATTTTATAGGCCATTTTGACTTGAGAGTTTTCTTCAACTATTAAATAAACCTCAAATTGAAATGTATGCTGTACTTAAATGCTCTTACTTGCAGTTGTAGGTAGAATATGGAATAACAATGAGCCTGTTTATAAAATAAGAATTAATTAAGGCTAATGTAGTAGATTTAATGATATGTAGTTATGAAACTTCTAGAAGTGGTGGTCATATGTGTAGCTGTGATTTTCCATAACTCTGGAGCTTTTAATTTATTTAAAACTTTTTAAAATATATTTACACTTTTCACAGAATGTATTTACAGTGGATGAGTGGCAATAGTAAATTAATGTACTATGCAACAGTGTTGTTCGTTACTTGTACGTAATTTAAAACTCGAGAATTTTTAAGTAGTTGGAGTGTTAGAAGTTAAAATTAATCACAATACTGTAGTTTTATGTAACCTAACTTGAGCAAAGTCAATATTTTATTCACTATCATGATATAATGTCATGATAGTAACCGTAGGTGGTACCGACAAATATTAAAGGATAGCCTTACCCTCTTTTATGATTATAATATGAATAATAAAAAAATGAAAATATTTCAATTGTTGGGGCGTAACTCCCTACACAATTACAAATGCACTTAGAAGAGCGGTAGCTTCACAAATGCACTTAGTAGTGTTCGAAGGACCAGATCACTGAAGTGATCAAAAGTAAAGTTAACCTGAACAGGCTGATCAGTTAGTTATAGGTAATTAGAATAGACACAAGGTAACTTGATCTTTACAATAACTGACAAAAACAACAACTGAAAGAACGAGGATAAATAAACAAAATATAACTTGGAAACGGAGTTCACGAACATCGATGAATGGAGTTCACGAACATCGACAAACATCAACGATTGACAAACATCGACGAAATACGACAGAAAATAATAATTCAATAAGTGGGATAATGAAAGAAAATGATAACTACAACAGATGAATAAGTGAATGAATAAGTGAAATAATGATAATAGTTATTTGATGGCTGCTTCTTGACATCAGGGAGGAAAACTTGAAGAGACTGCTCAGCTGGCCTGAACATCAATTTCAATGTTCACTAAATCAAACTCATTCAGTTCCTTGATAAAACTCTCATTGATTTAGTCCAGGATTAAGGAATGTTCTTCATTATGCACTGGTCACAGTAATAATATAATACACTAGGAAGACTTTTTCTCACATCTGCTCTATTTGACAAGTTTGAATGAAACTTTGAAATGGCTAAATAAATTAGCAGCACTACATTATTTTGATCTTAGATATTATTATCCTGATTCATCTGCCTGAAGACCAAAATTAATTCAAGGCAAAGACATTATGATGAATATTTCTTGAGGACAGCAGGGTATGACCAAATTTGATCAAGTGTGAACTAAAGTTGTACTTTGCTGTCATTTAACTAGTGATGTGCTTCATCACAAGCAGCAAGCGAGCTGGTCAGACTGGAATTTAAATGATCACCTCAAATAATCTATACTGGTTTGTTACAATTTTTCAGATCTATTTGTGCTATTCTTTGACAACACACAAAGGTTTACACATGCATACACACTTGTTCACTGACACAAGCACAAGATTTACACTGTATTATCTTCGTGACTTGACAATTATTGGATATGGGTTTTCAAAGGGCACGCAATTAAATTTCTTGAAATGATACTGGTAATGACCACTAAACTAAGGGATTCTGTTTCTATTCGCCTTTCAAAAGTTGACTCCATTGAAAATGCTCTATTGTGCCAGATCTCTAGTATGCTATCTCTAAATGACTTGACTATTGGACAATGAATTCTCAATTAAGTACAATTCTGTTGCACCAGGTATACAAAAGCATTGACAGCACATTAATAAGAACTTACCACTGCCACTAATGGAATAGAAAATGAATTTTTGCTAAGTTTGCACGATCTAACTGCAAAAGTCTCCTCTCTTCTTTCTCTTAGCTCTTTCCCATTCTTTGTTCTCCTGTCATTATATCAAAGTCTTTTCTTTTTCCTAAATTTATAGTGCCCGCGCTAATGTATACATTTTTAAGTAGCCTCCGGGGTGGATACTCGTTCACCTCTTTTAACTTTGCCATATATATAATATTATATATATAATATATATACACAAATCTCAATTGAGACTCGTTAGTGAGAGTCTCGCTTGGATCGCTAAAACATACCACATTCATCACATGACGTTGAAACATTACAAGTGACATATCTTAGTTTATTCATAGTAACGCTCGCTGTACCACCTTCATATTAATCTGGCTAAAATAATGCCAACACACAGCATAAGACTACGCACTGGGACTGGCAACTTCCAGTGATTCATAAATAGTTTGTGGTGTAGATTCAAAGTTCGTCATCATAAATATGGCTAGATCAAGTAAAGGTCCTAAACGAGGTATTAAGCCCAGCAATATAATATAGTTTTAACTTTGTTGCTACATACTGGTGTTTTGAATATTCTCCTGACATTCCAATTTTGCCTCTTCTGTACTTTTCATGTTATCATGTACTTAAACATAATAGTTGAAAAATTATCCTTAGTTTTGGATATACTTGAGCATATCACAGTCATGACTTGTAATAAGTTAACTTCAATTATCACGAGGTATTCTTAGGAATTGCAATATTTTCAAGCATTTTTTTCCAATTCAATTAATGAATTAATTAATTTTTTTATTATTTTTAGGTGTGGAAGTTAGTGTTTCTCCTCCTATTCCATTGATTGTGGGACAACCTGCTACTCTCACTTGTGTGAATGTTCCTGGTGTGGCTGAACTCATAGAATGGAGGACTAGAGGTGGAGTTGTGTTATCTAGAGCTACATCAGTAGCCATGTCAGAGTATAATATTTCTCTGGTTAATGATAGTCTCTCACTTCATGGTAATGAATTTACTTGCTATACCACTAGAGCAAACTCTGGAGTGTTTAACCAAACCCTTTCATTGACTGTATTTGGTAAGTAGTGTCAAGAATTGTAACTTGTCTTGCAATCTCTGCCTGTGACTGATCACTTTTTGATCGTAGACAAGAAAAAACATGCAAACATCTAATATTTCCGCTTGAACTGACAGTAACATAAGTCAAGCATGATGTGGCAAAATATTTCACAAGCAGGCTAATGTTTTTTTCACTAGCCAAAGGCGAGTAAAATTAAAGTCTGAGAGTAAAATATCTTGCCATATCACAAACGGAGTGTAATAAGTGGTTTATTCATTTCTAGATATCTTCACTGCAGTAGTTTGTACTAAGGTCAGAATTCAGCTTATAAACTTGGCTGTGTTTGTTCAAAGGGTTCTTCAACATGCCCAGCTGATATTCTAGCAGCTGCTTTGTTGTTGGATAATTTGTATAGAGAAAGGTGCATGACACCATGAGATAGCTCAGGGTCATGAGCCTAAAAATTGCATTGTGAAGATATCTAACATGAAATAAATATAGAATATTATTATAAACGTACAATTATTATGATGAATACTATATAATTTACATATTTGTATAATAGGTCTGGGTGAAGCTCTGAACACTGAGCATAGGGTGTAGACTAAGAGAGGACAACATCAGCATCGACCTGAGCAGAAAAAAAAATGCTCTGAGCAATAAAAATTTGGCAGGATTTTGACATGAAACACACAACAGTAGGAGACTAGAAGTGTTAATTAGAGTTTTGCATTACTCCTTAATATGGGCTGCTGTGTCTTGCTCATGCCCAGACCATATATACATTATATATGATATAATATTGGCGAGCAAGCAAGACACTATACAGGGGTAGCAAATTGCAAATCAGGGATATTTGTTAGCTGGCAAGCGAGCAAGACACTTTACAATGGCCAAATTGTCAAACTGAAAACAGAACAAAGCTCCCTTTGCCGCCAACTGTGATGGTTTCTATCCTAACTTTAGATACTAGTGCTACCGTCACACTTGCCCAAGCCTAAATAGCCCTGGCCCACAACTGTAGGGTTAAAATTTTATTGTATTGGAAATAAGAGATTGAACAATCAAAACTTCTTATTTTCTTGTACACTGAAAGTCATACAGCATCTTACACAAACTTAAAAACTCTGACTTTCTATTTTGTTGCAGTCAATATTGTTAGTTGTTGTATTTGCAATGTTACGTTATTGTATTATTATTCTGTAGTTCCATCTCCAGCTATTGGTGTTAATGTGACTACTTCAGGAAGTATGATAATAGGATCAGAAGTGAACTTCACATGTGTAGTATTTGAGTTGTTCTCTGGACTAACTCAATCTCCTATGGCTACATGGACTACTACTATAGGTATTCCAGGATCTATTGAAACTACTACTACTACTAATAGGACAGTTGCTGTGCTAAATATCAATCCTTTGAGAGCATCTCATCCAGTGACTTACACTTGCCAAGGATCAATATTTACTCCAGTTGGAAGCAGGACACAAATGTTCCAGGAAACAATTATGATAAGACCGCAAAGTTAGTGCACTTGAGGTGGTTTTCAATGTTTACGTTTCTTTTTTACAAAGTAATTAAGGGTTTAAAAAATAGGTAAATAATACTACTACAAATGTTATTTTGGTATATATTTTCCATAGCTATCATTGCTTGTCCTCTTAACTGTCTAATTAGCTTCTCTAGCTTATCTAAAAGAGTATGGTATCAGCACAAGGATTTGGCATAAATTTCAATTGTTTACTTTTTACTTTCTTATCTGCTATGACAATCTATTCCATTGCTGTCATAGGGTTCATTGTATTCTTCAGATTATATAGATGATAATTACAGTGAACTACATAATAGCTCATTGTTTATTTGATTCTTCTCTCATAATATGTAGCAAGCATTATTAGTTTAAGTTTTATAATGTTAAAAGCAATTGGTTGTTAGTAAGATCTCATGTTAGCTAGGATGATTTTTTTTTGTGGTTTGTGTGTTCTTTGTTACCATCTAAAGCTGATATTCTTATGTGTAAAATATCTGTGATCTTGTTAATATTGCTCTGTATAATATATGTAACATATTATGTGGGTTTCATACATTTCTTGTTTGTAATATTTGTGGCTAGTATAACCTTATATTTTTTTTTGTTTTTAAACTTTTAAGTGATTTCTTTATCTGTGTGGCATAAATGCAGATTTTAAAGTGTGCCTATAATCAATCATTAGCTTTTAGATTTTGCTGTATTTTATTTCTGTCTGGTTTTGTAAATACTCTACGTAATTGTTTTTTTTTTCTTTTTCCAGAATGACTTTCTGTTTTCAATACCAGAATGACTTATTAAAGTAAAGATTAAAATAATAAAGGACTTAATGGACTCTTACTTCACTTAAAATCATGTAATGTTAGATGATAAGCATAAGCAGTTAAGTATTGCATCACAGTAAATGTGCATGACCCATGAACCATAAATCTTTCCGTTAATTCTGTTAGTGGAGCTTGCTGGCTATTGAAATAATAAAATGAGCCACTAGTAGAGAATAAATATTAAAACCCTCTCTTACACAAGTTTAAGGAAGTCTTTTCTTAGGGAGATCTTGTCATAATACCAGAGTATTAACCACAGCCACATTACAACCAAAAAATTTCACTGAATAAAAAAATAGAAAATAGATGGTTTATAAATTTGTTGCAATTACAATTGTTTAACATGTTTGTATGGCAGTTCCTGCTCCTAATGTTTCTGTTATGATATCACCCGACTTGCTGCTGGTGGGTGGAGTAGATGATGTCATTCTTACCTGTTCGACTACCATTAACCAAAATATTGTGGATACTGGAGAACTAAGGTATTCTTTTATTTGGATCGATAGAGATGGTTCTGAGGTGAGAAATGGTAGTAGAACTGTTATAACTTCATCTACTACTAGCAGTTGGTCTACTCTCACTCTCTCTCCACTGAGTAGTGTGGACACCTTTTTTAGGTGTAATGTCACTATCTCAGAAGCTCAAAACACTCTTCTGAGAAGTAATACTGGAACTATGTCAATTTCTGTTAATTCACAATGTAAGTGTATTATTGCATTTTAGATTAATTTAATATTAAGTTTGGATCATTCTGTTAAGATAAAAAAATTGTGTTTATTTTAGTTCCCGATCCTCCACAAGTTAGGATCAGTAGTTCTGGTTCTACTACTGCTGGCGAATTGTATGCTGTCACATGTGATGTTAGTCTCAATCAAAACCTCAGACAGGCTCCAGTTATTGAGTGGGTGGGGCCAAGTGGACTTGTACTAAATGATAATTCTTTAGATGATATGCTATTGAGTAGTTCTTCTCCATCTACTTCACTGACTCTATCATTTACTCCACTTCACACCAGTCATGGAGGAAGCTATGTTTGCAGAGCTATTGTCATGGACACTGATGCTATTTTACAAATTAGTAGTAATAACACTTCAATTATTATAATTGACGGTAGGTGAAAGCTGTAAATACGTAGTACAATATAGTTTAACAATTTTTATTCTGGTTTAGTTCCAGCTCCTACTATAGCTATTACTGGCAGTCCTGTGAATGAAGACTTCCATGTTGGGCTCACTCTCACATTCACAGCCACAGCTACTTTCAACAGTGCAGTAGACACTAATCTTACAATACTCAGTTCCTGGACAAGTCAGAGAAATGTGACCACCACTGAAGTCACACATAGTGGCACTAATCCAATGGCGTATTCTACTACTTTAACAGTTGATATACAAGACACACAAAGTGTTCCAGAATCTTATTCAGTAGAATTTAATGTGCTATCAACAATGTATATTATTGGTGTTTATACAAACAAGACAAGAATTGTTATTGTGGAAGGTAGGTATGCACGACTACTTAGATAGGTATTCTCTCATTGGAGTGTGCAAATGGTCAGAAGTTTTAATCTCTGGAAATAGAATTTGACTTTTCTAAGTTAGCTATTTTAATTTCAACACATAGAAAATGTGTAATTGGCTAGTGAGTATGTAGAGACCAGTAATTGTGAGGGCGTACTTTGTCCCTACATTAATAAATGTGTAAGTGTGTGTAAGTCATACCATAGGGAGGCCTTTATAGTTCATTATTAGAAAGCATTATATATTTACTATAAAATTCTATAAAAATTATACAGAGCTTTCTAACAATGAATTTACATTGATTATTTTGAGCCAAAAAGTTTAAAAACTCATAAATTCAATTAGCTACTTAAAGTAGTTAGTAAACTATTTTGCTTGAAATCACTTTAATTGAGAATTGTTTAAAATCGATCATTTTGTTGTGATATGAGTGTAACTGTAATTACTATTTCAGTATTGTATTTTATGTATTTATTTTATTTATTTATTTGCATTTTGTCAGCTTTTCCTCCACAAATTATTCAAGTACAGCCACAAGTCATTGAAATTCTTGCAGGAGAAACCTCTATTCTCTTCTGTAATGCTTCAAGACAAATTACTCTATCACCTTCCACTACAATGGAAATATTTTGGTTAAGAGGTAGCAATGAGATTATATCTACAACTTCAGATATAATCATAGCTGGATATCAAACTAGCACAACTAATCTAGTCATAACAAGTTCTCTGACTTTCACTCGTGTCAGAACTTCCCAGGCAGGGACTTACACTTGTGTAGTGAATATGACTATTCCTAGAGTAGTAGTAGATCATCAGGTCGCTAGGAGTGTCACCCTCAATGTTCAACGTGAGTAAATGTATGTAATAAATATAATGGTAACATTATTATAATGTTAATGTGTTATTGATAGTTCCACCAGCTACTTCTGTTGTACTGACTCTAAGTAGAGATCCACCATTTTATTGGGGCACTACACTCACTCTAACATGTGTAGTTAATTATGACACTCAACTAGTGGTTACTCCAGTCTCCTTCAACATCAGTATCGCTGGACCAGACACCAACGCAGTTAATATCATTAATACCAACCAATCATATGTTATATTTAGACCTTTACTACCAATCCATAATGGAACTTATACTTGTATATCAATTATTGTTTCTAATAATGACTCCACATTTATTTCTCCTAGCAGAAAAAGTATATCAAGTTCTTTTTTTCTACAATTAATAGGTAATAATAATACAGCTTTATTATAATGTTTTATATTTATTGTTCATTATATAATATTAGAATTGCCACCTCCTGAAATATCAGTTCTATCAGCTCCTATTTCTGAGGCTGGGCAGTCAGTCTCACTTTCCTGTATAGTTACTGTAGTAGAGAACCTCATTGTTAATCCTCACATTGAATGGATGAAAGTAGGTGACTCGACAATTAATGATCTAAATTCAACTGAGATGACTGCAGTAGTCTCAGGAACTGTTTCTACACTGAATGTTTCCTTTAATCCTCTACTGACATCACATGCTGGACAGTATCAATGCAGAGCTAGTGTTAATATTTCTGATGTTCCAGTAGTGTTCAACAACATAACTACTTCATTATATGTTGCAAGTAAGTTTCTATTGTAAGTGATCATGCACAGTGAAGCAAGACAACAAATTTATAGAGAGCTATTAATACTCACACGACCATATTATATTAGGGGATAACAAAAAAATGAAGCTGTGTAATATACTTTATGAACAATTAGTTTATGACATTAACAGCCGTAACATAAATCACTACACATAGCATTGGTGTCTTGAAAATGGAACTGGTTCTCACATATTTAGAACAGAACAGGACTGGATACCTCAATTTGATTGGTCCAAGAAGAATATGCAAAAACTGTACTACAAATGAAATTGAAGTAACTAATGAGTACACCGAACATTTTGACCGCTCATGTTGCCTTAGTGAACCGTGGCGTACAGCTTGCGGGATTTGTAAGGTAGAAGGTGAACAAGAATTAACAATGACAATGGAGAAAGAATATAGTAAAAACTATGATCTCGACCATGACTATTATAGGATTCTCCTTACATGAAGAAGTGCTAGCAATCAAGTCATTTACAATATCTGTAACCAAATTGCACCACCAAAATGACATCAGTATTCTCGTTCACCTTCTTTCTCACAAATTCCCCGAGCTGCACACCAAGGTTCACTAAGGCAATATGAGTGGTCACAATATTCCATGTACATCTTAGTTACTTCAGTTCAGTACAGTTTTAGCATATTTTTCTGTACTAAAAACATTAGAATGCAGTACCATGGAAATCTGCATGATTTCAATGTAGCACAGTAAATACTGTTTACTTCATTAGTATAACTGCGAATGCTAATGCATGAGGACACTTTACTTCGATTTATCAAAATGCTAGTTCTCTGCAATTTTACCATGCCACCTTTAATGACACAATTTACCTTAAAATTACTGCAACACTGCATTTGAATGGAAAGTGAGAACTTTGAGAATTGTTACATATATATATATTATATATATTATATAAATATATTGACACTCTGCATTTTAGTCTTACATAATACAACCTGAATTATCAGAATGTCAAAATTTGAAACATCAATTAACTGAACCTGAAAAAAGATGGTGCATGTTTTCAATGAATATTTAGGTAGCTCATCTTTAATTTATAATATATATATAATATTATATATATATATACTTTATAGCACCTACACCATCAATTACCATAGAAACTGTAGGAAGTGTTATACAAGGTACTAGTGCTAGTCTTATTGGTACTTCCACTGTAAACTCACATGTTGTGAATACTCCAATTCAATTCACTGGGAGATGGACAAGACAAGATGGCAGTACAGAATTTGAGGAAGCCACCTCAGTATCTGACTCTGTAACTCAACAGAATATTTACTCCAGCACACTACTATTCTCTACATTGAGAAATAACTCAACAGATGGAGGACTTTATATATTCTCTATTTCTCTGAACTCTCAGAATACATATATCTTACCAGTCACTACTAACAAAACTATATTTGTTAACATGGAAGAGTATCCTCAACTCAATATTACCACACAAATACAGAAAACATTGTGTGGACAAGATGATGGACTCATTCTATCTGCTAGTACTACTCTATTAACAGGTACTGACTTGAATGCTACAGTATCATACACATGGACCAGAGAAAACAACACAGTCAGTACAGAGAGTGGTCAATATTTAGAATCAGCATCGCTAAGATTATGTTCCTTAACTAGAGAGACAATAGGGGAGTACAATGTCACTGTTTGTCTTCAAATAGCAAGAAGTGGCATATACAATCATTGTTCTAGTGCTACCTATAATGTTACATTGGAAGGTAAGACAATTACATTAACTGATCAGTTGTTTATTGTTGTGTTCTTGCCTATACTCATTTAGTTCCAGTTCCAGTAGTTTCCCTCACTATCAGAGGCTACCCTATCAATTCCAACTTTTATTCTGGACTTCAACTCAACCTAACATGTGCTATAGATATTTCAGTTTCTGTCTTAGACAACATCCAACAAATCAGAGTGATGTCACAATGGAGGAGATATAACACAGCACTCACTCAAGACAGTAGAAGAACTGTTACAATACCACATGAAGTGGGGCCTATGTTATATCATACCAGTATTATATTCTATTCTCTAGAAAAGGACAGAGATGAAGGAGATTATGAATGTAATGTGGATGTTATGATCAAAAGAGAAAATAGTCAATTAAAAATTATGAATTCTGCTTCTAAGACAATAGTCGTACCAAGTGAGTGTCATCTAAATAAACTGTACACAACGTTTTTATACCCATTTGCAAATGACTACCATCACTATAACTGACAAATGAGCCTAACCAGCATTGTTTAACACTAGAAGAAAATAATCAGAATTTTCATGATGCACTTTAGAATGAAAGATGATAATATTGTAAAGTTACTTAATATAGATAGTTACCTTTTTAATGATTATACTGCTTGAAGAAATGCCTTAACCAAGCCAAACAGAAACATTCCGCACAAGTTACTACATCTATAAAATAATACATTGTGCATAAAAAACGACGACAAATGACAGTGTCTGTATTTGTGAATAATTCATGGCCTGATTCCCTTATTGGTAAAGTGTCATCTCAAATTGAATGGGTAAAGTGTTAGAAAGCAATTAATGAAACAAAGGTGATTAGAAACTGACGATGACAAATTGTTGCTATGTGCCGGCAAAAAATGGACTGAGAAGGCAATTATTTCATAAAGCCTAAGTTTACAATCATGAAAAGGACAAAACCACGGAGTGCCAGAAATGCAGGAGATAGACAAAGGAAGAGAATCCATGACTTACTCGAGAAGTGCTGAATAGAAGAAAGGTTATGAAGAGCTGTAATGACTCATTAAGAAAGAGAGTAAGTGAGGTAAATATATAATTATAAGAATAGATTCTAGACCAGCATTCTTAATTTTCAGAAGTTTTACATCAAGCGTCACTGTAGTGGTATACTTCTAGTTGATAATATATCCAAAAACCATTATTCAAATAAAAAATATCCTATCACAATTTATACTAATTTTAGCAATCCTCACTGTTTTTATGACCATCATCTGGATTAGTCTAGAACCCTATTCCAAAAAGGTTAATGTGCACAATATACAAAATTCATAGTATACAATTTTAATGCCTATATAATTACTATTATTAAACTATATGCAGGCATATACTTACAGATTTTGCTTGAGGGTGTTTCCAATTGCGATACTTGGAAGGTAAGTTTGTTAGCTGAAGTATTTGTTACTGTTGCTATGACAATTCCTGAATAGACCAATGAGCTCAGCTTGAAGGACTCTGATATAGTAATGGCATTAGTGAATCTAGTGTCACTTCAATGTGGGTGTGACTTCACTACCTCTCAACTCACAGACAGAGTGTTCCTTTGTGATCCATCTTCTCCTAATGCTGTAACTTATCAAGCACAACTACATGGCACAAGACATGCTAATGTCTCCCAACTTGCTAGTATAATTCAAGGCTTGTCTCAGGAGACAACATCTATTCCTGTGCAATTTTCTCTTCTAACCATACAGAGTTTCTGCATCGTATCATCAACTAGTTTATCACCATGCAGTCAAAATGATGAGAAGAATGGTGCTCTACCAGTGAATATTATAGTATTGGTTGTCATAGTTATTATAGTAATTATTATAATCATGGCAATTATTGGCATAATTATAGCATTGTCCATCAAAACAAGTCGGAATAGTAAAAGTGCTAAGTAAGTTAACAATTTAATTAAGATAATGTTGACTCAAATATCTGATCAATTTTATACTCACTATTTAGAGACACAGTCACTGCTATTTCACTTGATGCTGAAGGAGTTGATTCCCATGAATATGAATATATAGAGAAATACAGCAAGACAGTAGTGGAAACTAATCTCACCGATACTGAAAATAATGTGGTAATAACCCCATGTCCAGCTTATGCTCCCAGTACAGTGAAAATTGAGGAGAAAAACACTGACGCAGAATATGAAACAATAAATCAGTTTTAGTTACATTTCGTGTTATTATTGTAGTAGTTTTCTCTTTGTTATGCATAAATTATCACCTATCTCTTGTTGTTTATAAACACAAAATTTACTGAAAACCAACACCTAGAGATGTATATGGAACATGCCATACGGTACGGCCTGGGACCTAGTTAAGCTATAATTGACTACATTCAAGTTCTTCATGCAGCTTAGTCCATTATTCAAAGGCATCTAGAATAAGATGAAAAAATTTCAAAATTAGAGCAATTATGTTGATCTCTACTTTTTTGATTGAATTTAATTTAATGATTATACAAACAATTTGATCTTGCAAACAGTCCAATACCCAATTAGTTTGGACAATGCAAACTAATGCACCATGCCACCTCCCCAGGGTTTTCATTCCTTCTGTGCTGTCGAAGTTGTGGCACCAATTACGAAATTGTGTCCACCATATTAGTCAGTCGGGATCGAATACTCTGCAAAATGACCTTGAGCTGCTGAACAAATAGTACTTTGGACACGGTTAGACCCTTATGGTCCATAAAAAACAGCCCCTAGGAAAGGCCCCTGATCCTTAAATAGTATATTGTCTCCACTGGACAGACAGTTGTGTCAGTTTAGCCCAAAATCACGCTGCACTGCTAGCTTCTTGGTCAACCTTTTGACTTTATCAGATGAATTAGGACCATTGTTCATGCCTTTAATTTGTCCACCACAAAACCTTCCCATGCTGAATTAATTGCACCTTCATAAGTTGATGCTGATTTTGGAAGGAGTTCCCCAAGTCTGAAAAAACACCACACAAGCAGCTATAGCTGCTGCATGGCTTCAGCATGCATCAAGAAATACCTCCAGTGTCCAGTGACCAAATAATGATAGGTACAATTACTATAGGTGTCGATTGTTGCAGAATCCAGCTAATCTCTTCTTGAACCCTTTCACTAGCTTAAGGGAGGACTACACACTCAGTTCTGGGAGATCTGGGCATCCTTAACTCTGCCATATAACCTTACACATTCTGCATCATTGACAGATCGAGCTAGGTAACTCATGAAGTAACACAAGAGGATGTATGTACTGGAATAATTTCCTGCCTGAGTAGGCTTTACAAAAGTGTACAACATGTTTCACAGCCACTTCATATGACCAGTTTGTCTGGTCAGCTGCAAGATAGTAATTTCCAATTTGTACTGCTCCAATCTGCCTTCTAGTCGAGAAGGAAGTTCAGCAACCGAGGTGAGACTGATGAGGGTGTGGATGTGCTGATTGCACCTGTGATGAAGTAGACAGCTTTATTGTGTGACGCTATCAGCAGAGTGATTAGCTCTAGTGTCAATGTAAGATAGAGGTAGGGATTTCAAAGTTAGGCAATCAATTTTACTTAGTGAACTTTTTAACATTGCTCAAATTATGCTAATGCAATAGTATTATATGAATCACAGTAACTAATAGTACAAAGAAATGTAGATAACTAGTAGTTGATAAAACAGTGTTACTGTCATTCAATTCAATTGTTATACAGCAGTACTTATGTTGAAGCAACCACAGTAGTTGCTGTCTTAACTTTCTTCCAAAAAGTATGTATAATTGACATGCTTTCATTGGATTATGCTAGAAAATGAACCTTGTATTCGTAATTATGGCTTATGCTCCAGTCCACCCATTATGCCAATAATTATGCTGGCATAATGTGGGGATCCCTAGACAGAGCAAGAGAGCTATCCAACTAAGTCTCTGGAAACTCTATAGTACAGAATAAGTGCACTTGTTCTTAGTGTCGGCATGAACAAGACATCAGGTCTGTCACTACCAATCGATTGTCCGAGTAGCAGATAACATGCACATGCTTCCACTGCTCTCCCATGCCTGATGTTAACTCCTTCTCTGCAATCAATTGCCTCTGCCTGTGTTTCATTTATCATGGATCCAGGTGCAGTCCTATTAAGCAACACATCCTCAGAAGCTTGACATGTCCGTATGCAGGTGGACCTTGTGAATGAAAGATGGAGGAAAATGACACCTGGCCAGTGTCCAAGGGATAAATCATTATCTATGTGATTCCATTCTGATAACCATCATGTGAGAACTGCACAAGGTAGGAAATGTTGTGAGACAAGGTCAGTCATTTCTAAGGAAAACAATACATTTGTTAGATTGAAACTTTCTCACCTAAAGGTGTCTGAAGGAAACCAAAGGAAAAATGTGAAAAAATCTTAGTTGTCGCTGGGGATTCGAACCCAGGGCCACTGACTTTAACAACCAGTGCTCTAACCACTGAGCTACGACAACCATTGACTTCCAAGACCTTCACATTTTTCCTTTATAATGTTGAGTAGTACCGCTTGCTGCAGTCTCGTACTTTACAGACCACCAATTATGTGCAGTCGAACACCTTTCGGTGTTAATCAGAAACACCTCCCCCTCTGGAGAGGAGCCATAATTTGTGGATTGAAAAGGTTTTATCATCACAGTTTCAAGTTCTGACCCTTCATAAAAACTAGATTGAAACTTTCTCATCTTAAGGGGTCTGCATTTTCAATCCACAAATTATGGCTCCTGTCCAGAGGTGGAGGTGTTTCCAGTCGACACCGAAAGGTGTTCTGACGGCACATAATAATAAAGCAACTGAAGGACAATCGGGAGGGCTATAATAGGAATTAAGGAAGTTGTGACAAGTGACTATTACTTGACTATGTACAGTTGACATATACTCACTCAGTTATAATTGCTTATGTTCACTTCATGGCACACACAAATTTTCATTCAGAAGCTATGTGGGAAATACTGAATGTTGACATACTTGAAAATGCGGAATATTGATGTCGTAGTTAACCTGATAGTTTCTGAAGAAGTTGCCTTTCACTAACAGGTTTCCAAGTATATACTTTGGGATGGTAGTAAGTATCTACATCCACATGTCTGTACAGGTCAAGTAATTTGTATTTCACTTAGATGCCTAACATGCAAGAAGTACAATAACTTTATAACAGTTCATTGATATTGATCATTTCTCGTATTAAGTTTCCATTCAAAATTCTTCCAACATTATTTTACGAAAGATTCCCATGTGTTTCTGTGTAGTAAGCAATACATAGGTAAAAATGATTATAAATGGAAGAATCAATAAATATACCTGCACAAACTGGAATGACTTATCCATGGAGCTGTAGAACATGTACTAATGCAGTATTTAAATAAATATGCGGAATAATTGTTAGATAATACTAGGTGCTAACCTGATAGTCATAGTACTCACCAACTTGGGTATTGACATCTAAAATATATGGATGTACATGCACTTACATTATTAGTTTATATCTAATTAATACATTAATTTTATACCAGTAATGTCAAATGGTTTCTACCATCATTTATAGGAAACAGTATCAGATCTTGACTGGCTACATTGACCTGTATGCAATTCTAGAAATCACCCATACAGCTTTTGTGAAAAAGAATTTTTCATCACCTTTCTATGCCACTTTTCAGCACCTGTGTAGCCACTCTGAATAAACTTGGGAAGAAAATGAGAGCAGTTTGTCAAGATTTTTTTCCATCATGCTATGTAATAAATAATGCATGACAAAATTAGAGATTTCTAATAATAAAAATTGATTACCTTAAAGATTCTTGGGCCACTAGTTGAGCATACTGATAGAGAATATAATACTATATATAATTAAAAATAATATTTTAAAAAAAATTCATTAACCACATTCGGTCAGATGAGCATGTATTCAGAAATAACTACACAATTTAGAAATATAAAGAAGTGATCATATTAGGACATTCACTTTCATAATGGAATCACACCACACACCACTGTAATACAAGAAATTATCATATTGGAACAGCAATAACGTATCATTTGTTTGGTTACCTTTCGAAAGCTCGTCAAAATATATAATTGATAAGGTTGTTGCTGAAGAACTGTAGCCATGCTAACTGATGTGACCTGTGTAAAACAAACTAATATTTGATACTTTGACCAGTTTTTAATAATATTCATAATGTTTAGCTTTGCTGTCAATTGTTTGTGTGTATTCAAGGAAGACCAGAACGAACCACTTATATGGGCTTTGCTATATTTATATTGTCAAATTAACTCAACATAGCCAAAAATATGCATTTATGACAGCATCAAGGGTTTTTTATGAAGTAATGGGGTTGAAGTCTATATTGAGTGTGCCAGTCATGTAACTACAGCCTCATATGGCTAGAACAACTATTCAGCCACAATGTGGGGCTGCAGTAAAAACTACAATTTCAAATATATATTCTATAATTTTGAGTGGACATCTCATGAGGCTATTTTATTGTCCGGTGAGACGAATGATGGTGTTACTGGACAGTTGTACTATACTAGTAATTACATAAGTTCTATTTTGGAGATGTGAAATAGTTTTACCGTGTTCAATCAGATTAAACCTTCCATTCTCTGTCATGTCACCCAGTCCATAGCCTCCAACCAAGCTTCCTGTTGAGTTGGTAATTTTAGTTGGCTGGCTTGCTTACTACGGTGCACTGAATTGAGTGCATCCCTATTCCTGAAAATTACTGTGCTAATGTTTATTTATTGGTTTGTGCATGTTCTGGAGTGTAATACGGGTACAATTTGCTTACTTTTGCATCATATGCACCCACTGAGTGTCAGTTAATTTTGACTACACAAAAGAAGTATAATGTCTGCTGTATCTGTGCAGTATCATATGGACTACCATCCCACACAAAATATAAGTCCTCCTGTGCTTGTTTACTGGACAAGATACGGCATCTGCAATGATAAAATTATATATATTTAAATTGAGCATCAACAGTCACTTTATTGGATACCTGCAGCTGAAGTGTGCTGGTAGATCTACATATATAACATTAATGTTAATGGTTACATTAACAAGGATAAAAACGTACGTAATGTTATCCTTTGCTGTGCATAAACATAATAAGTTTGGTGGGTGGTCAAAACAGTATTCCTCTTTCTTTATTCTTGTTGCATCTAGAGTTATAACATTTGGTTTCCTAAAAATCATTAGAGGGCATTATTCAATAATACATACCTAGTGATAAATTACTTTTCTGCTCAGCCTCAAAATGCTTATCAAGGAGCTCTTGCACAGATATTCTTGCACGGATATTAAATTAGTAGGCAACTATACATTTTCACTTTCAATTGCATAACACTTTTAATTGGAAATGTTTACTGGTAACTTGAGAAATAACACTGGTTCAGTAGAGGTGTAACAGAGTTACATTCAGTACAAGTTGCTGTTCACAGGTACATATGTGTGGATTTATACACAATCCTGAGAGATAATTACAATCCATGCACAATTCTGATGAAAATTCTCTTTGAACTGTAATAATTAATAATAATTACATGCTTAATTATGTTTGTAACATGGTACATTTAAACTGTCCAAAACTATTTTTCTCAATTTGTGGGTGAATATTATATATTTGTACCCACCTCCTAGGAGGTGAATAAACAAACTGTCCTGTGTGTGTGTGTGTGTGTTTGTTGTTGTTTTTTAGCCTAGAGCCATGGTACAACAAGTTGGTCACACCACTCCACGTTGGGTCAGTATGGGATTTACACTATCCATGGGACTTCTGCTCTCAGTTACGTAAATCCCTTATCGACTTCCTCGTTGTAGTGTAACCTATTCGTAATGATTAAAAGCATTCTTTTATATAAATTTAATCAACAGATTTATTTGAAGAGAAACTAAATATTGCAAAAGACTTAATTTTAAACAATCGTTTAACACATTGATCCTGCTTTAATCTGTCTGTTGATTGTGATTATTTTCAATTATTGCAAGAACATGGAGTCTTTTGCAGAACATAATTACCTCCTCTTTAAGTAAGTGTGGGCTTAAAGAGCTAAAGTGCTATGTGTTAATATGATAATAGTACGGCGCGTAAGTTGCCCATTCAAAAATGTATGGGAAAAAAGTGAAATAGCGCGTAACTATTGAAAAACTAATGTATGGGGCCTGTAATTTTGAATTTCAAACTAATATTATAGTGTTTAGTGTTGCTGTACTTTTTTTGGTAGCGTCTGAATTAAATTCTTTATAAGTCCAATGTAAAATTCATTTGCATCCTCTTGATTGCCATAATGCATTGATGGCCACATTTTTGCTATAATGTAAACAAAATGCATGGTGATACTCACATAATTAATCATTCTATTCTTGTCTACCACCAAGATTTTCCAAAAGAGGTGCCAAATCAAGAGTCTTGGAGCGATTACTGTACATGTAACAGTTCCCTATGGCTTGAACTTCATGTACAAGACATCCAAGTCCTACATAATAAAATGCTTCATTATTTTTGTTGAATTCACAAGCTTTACTTTAGTTTCCCTCTTTTCTAGATGCAACATTATGCATGTGTATAAAATTAACAATTTATAATTAACTTTGATTTTCCAAATATCAATTATTCATCAAGCTACTACTTTTGTGTTTTATTACACTGGATTGTGCAAGTTTAATTTGTATTAATATATAACCTAAGTTCTACAAAAGACTTCTAATATAAGGTGTGTAAGGAAATGTTCAAAGATGAATGGATTGTGTAAAAAGAAAATAAAGGATTGGACGTCATACTGTGCCGTAAAAGTAACTTTATTATGCAGTTTGCATAGTAGCTTATTTGCAAACCCATGTTGACAACACTTTGTAAATCAGTCCCATTCACGGTGAACAAGCGTGGTAAGCACAAAGAAAAGAAACCACAAGTGCATCAGTACAAGTGTGGACGATTGCGCATGTACCGTATTTCTGCGAAAAGTCCAAGGTTATCTGCGGCGTTCCTATCCTTAAACGCACCTCATAAACAAACAAATATCCCTGATTTTCAATTGAGTTACCCCTGCTGAGAGTGTCGCGCTCGCCGATTATAAGGAGGGCAGGACTGCCAGTGAGTTGGGTAATAGAAGTGGCAACTGTGATGTGGGTAAATCGTATAGAAGAAGAAACATTCTTCCATTCTGTTAATCATATTCTCCAGATTTGGCGCTAACTGGCATAGCTAGTCTTTACTAGCAACTACACTACGTGCTAATTAGTTGGGGAAGCGTTTCTTGCTTGATTAACATTGAAGTAAGTCAGATCGTTATGAGCTGTTTATAGTGACCCATAAGATGTTTGTGATGATAGTTGTATT
>WLWD01003635.1_pt1 | contig 46871 bp, 28 predicted proteins | sample 6712731 | NCBI WGS metagenome assembly WLWD01 (sample SAMN12718690, study PRJNA576275) | sponge metagenome | isolation source: marine sponge | host: Mycale hentscheli | place: New Zealand: South Island, Marlborough, Capsize Point | collected 2014-11-01 | reverse complement strand
TGTAGCCTTGCATACATATATACATGAATATATATACACATGTATGTAGGGCCAAGCAAGTGTGCAAAAAATATTATTGGGCAAGCTAAGTGAGACCCTCACTAATGAATCTTAATTGACATTTTGGTATATATATAATTGGCGAGCGAGCGAAGCGAGCGAGACACTCTCAGGTAACACAATTGAAAATCGGGGATGTTTGATTGTTTATGTATATGTTTGGACATACGTATGTCATTTTGTACTTTGACCCTCTCGTATTTTCGAGTTAGCTCAGCGTTCGACTCCGTCCCAAACGTCACTAACCTCCGGTTTAATGATCATTACCCGTATTATCCTAGAAATTGAATCGTTTACCGCTTTGAATTTTTTTGCGGGTGCAGTTTAAACTCAAAACTTACTGGAGTTCTATTTCTATTCGAGTTAGTGGCGGTGGTAAGTTAATACGCTATTTGTCATAGTTATAAGCCCTACGCAACAGTATTTACTTGAAAATTCATTGCAGGTGTAACTGAAATTCAAATTTAAATGCCACCAGCTTATAATAGCTAACTAGTCGTGAAAACAATAATATGTAAGTGTTATGTTGGTATATCCAGTGAACAAATGTGTGTATGTGTGTGTTTAAAAGTATAAATGTGTTGCTAAAGAATAGTTAGCTATTATAAGCTGGTGGCATTTAAGTTTGAGTTTCACCTGCTCACTCGCTATTTGTGCTGAAGCACATCACTAATATTCATATGTATATATTTTTTAACCAGAATTTGCTTGCTTCATGGAATTACAAGTGGCTAAAGTCATGACACGTGTTTCATATGTAGATCAAAATATAACTTGAAACTTATGTTTTGAGTTCTAAATATCAGTGTATGAGATTCAGTCATTGTTTGTATAATTACGTAATGTCAGTGATTTGGTAATGAGATGTTCATTTTGTTGTGCACTGCAGCCAAATTCGATGGGCATTAACCCGTCTGATGAGCAATGTGACAAGTTCTATAGGAAACTTAAACAGCTCAATATGGTAAGAGTGGATGCAAGAGCTTATTCTCATTATCATTGTTATTATCATCCATTAGTACATTAAGCTTTTTGGCTTGGTAAAGCTGGCGCTTAGTCACAGAATTCAAGCTAGTGCACAACTCATAAAACATATTGGCTAGTGAATTTTGCATGTGTTGTTTGTGTCCATGGGATGTGTCTGTGTGTGGGTGTGTGTGCTTTTAGGCTCTGCTAGTCCACGTGGGGGAAGAACATTCAGTGACTGCAGCTTTCATAGACAACAGACTTGGCAATCCTCTCCTACTCAGAAGGTAATGTACTCTGGGACAACATTCAATTAGTCTTCTCCTCCTCCCTTGTGCACATGCTCAGTTTACTGAGGGCTTAGGAGTGGGAAGAGGGATGAGAAGCCAGTTTTAGCAGTATCTCCTTGTTTGGTCCAGCCAAAATCTGATTTATTGTTCGTCTTTGCTATAGTTATCCTAACAAACACAAATAAACTGTTCCATTCATTAAAATACAGTTCAAATTATTCCTCTGACCTAATCTGTAATTTTGTTAGTCAGGCTAGGTGTCACGCCTGCTTATGTACATATTGCAAATGCCTTACCCTGTAATCTACATTAGTCTTTATTGTATGTATTTTTCTTATTGTCGTTTACTAAGTGTATCAATATTCTCTCATCATTTATTTGTTGCCTTCACATAATAGGCCACTATCTATGGGAGTCAAGATCATTGCTGCTCACTGTGCTACAGAGGTATGTGTGAGTGTGCTACAGAGGTATGTGTGAGTGTAGAGTGTGCTACAGAGGTATGTGTGAGTGTAGAGTGTGCTACAGAGGTATGTGTGAGTGTGGAGTGTGCTACAGAGGTATGTGTGAGTGTGCTACAGAGGTATGTGTGAGTGTGCTACAGAGGTATGTGTGAGTGTAGAGTGTGCTACAGAGGTATGTGTGAGTGTAGAGTGTGCTACAGAGGTATGTGTGAGTGTAGAGTGTGCTACAGAGGTATGTGTGAGTGTGGAGTGTGCTACAGAGGTATGTGTGAGTGTGCTACAGAGGTATGTGTGAGTGTGCTACAGAGGTATGTGTGAGTGTAGAGTGTGCTACAGAGGTATGTGTGAGTGTAGAGTGTGCTACAGAGGTATGTGTGAGTGTAGAGTGTGCTACAGAGGTATGTGTGAGTGTGGAGTGTGCTACAGAGGTATGTGTGAGTGTAGAGTGTGCTACAGAGGTATGTGTGAGTGTAGTAGAGTGTGCTACAGAGGTACCATTTGTACTGTTTTTCGTTTATTTCATTGTAGGGAAGTGCTATGGATCTGGAAGCTACACACCCCAGACAAGTGCCCTGCTTTAACCTGTTAATGAGACTGATGAGGGAACCAATGTATGTATGAGATGATAAGGACAATTTTGTTTGCTTGATCGGTAGTTTAGAATATTGTAATATAAAACTAAGTAGAAATGAAACATTTTTGTGAAAGACAACTTGAATGAACCAAGGTTAATTTTTAGAATAATCAACTGAGGTAGGGTTCTAACTTCTAGATTACAGGCTTGTATTGTATTTTGGTGTTCAGGTACAAGGACTTGTTATTTGCTGATATTTCTGCCATCTGTGGTTTCAAGAGACTGGCACACCTCAACAACCTACTTGCCAGCACGGTAAGGTAGAAAGAACATCATGTGTGTTACCAGAGAAGAAAAGGGCCAATGCATGCTTGAGGTTCATTTGTGTGTTGTTTTTGTTTTGTTGTTTGTTGGGTTTTTGTGCTTTTTTTTTTTTGCTCAACAATAAAGGGTGCAGGAGAGATGAGCTGTAAAATTGTAAAATTATGGTCAAAATATTTTCTATATTGGCTGTTGTATTCCTGACTTTGGCAAAAATGCCACTACAATTTGCTTTCCAGGATGTCCATGATCGTCTAGTGTATGGCTCAGACTACCCTGTACCTGCCATTAATTTAGTGGTCCACACGTCCAAAATGCAAAAGTAAGAGACACTTTTCCTTACTTGTACAATATGTAGATCTGTGTGTGTATACTATTATATATATACTATATATATATATATTATATATAATATGTGACCGTCTACGGGAAAACCGGGCACAACGCGGCGTGCGTAAATATCGAGAAAAGATCGATCGATTTCTTTAAAATGTATTGTTTCAAACTGACGGAAGGGAACGGTCAGGTCTATTATAGTGGGAACGACTTAAGCTATGACGATAAAACTTGGAGAGCTCAATATCTGGACGCTGACAACTCTGTAAGTGCAAAAAAAAATTTTTCGAAGGGTGCCGCGTTGTGCCCGGTTTTCCTGTAGACGGTCACATATATATAATATAATATTATATCAGGGATTCATACAGGATTTTTCGCTAGGGGGAGAAATTTTGTTGAGTCGCAAAAAACAGTTGATCTACATAATATGGTCAAGTCATGACTGTGAGACTGTGAAACTGAGTTCAGATGAAAACTTGACAAAAACTATATAAAAGTTAGGCGCCGCCTCCGAGACCATTTTTAGGGTCTTGTAGGCATTAGGCTTTTTCATCCTGAGTGCAGCGAGGGCACTACTTAGGGCCTGAAGGACCCTAAAAACAGTAGTTCATGATGGCTGCACAGCACCTAACTAATTTAGAATGTAGCGACTGCTCTTTAACAATGCAATAGGAGGGACTCTAAGTGCAATCAGAGGGACACAAATTGACCCTGCCTTCAAAATGGGGAGACTAAATTTATAGTGTTCCTCTCAGGACCTAAGCAATATAAAGTTCCTCTGTTACTATACCAAAACTACAGCATATGTGCTTTAATACGAATTGGTACTAAAGGACCAAAACTAGAGAAATGTTGATTTTGAAGAAGTACAACTAATCTGTAAGGCTAGTTATAGTAATCATTAATTTTTCTGAAGAATTCAGTTGGGGAAAAAGTTTTAGGGGGGAGGGGGGGGGGCTGAACCTATGGGGAAGAAATCCCAGGGCTCCCATAGTCTATATGAAACCCTGATAATTATAATATATAATATATTATAATTATATCTATATTATATAGGTGTTACATATAAAGGAAATAAACTTGTATAGAGCTGACCGTGCAGTTTACTCAGTTAACCTAGTTGTGAACTCTCTTTTGCAACTATCATAAAGAAAAATTAATATTTAAAGTGTCTTATGAGATAGAGCATATTTAATAATTGATTAGTACACAGAATATGATAGCTATGTTGCCCAGGTATGATACAGCGACTGGGATGTGTTGTGTGTGCATGTGTATATGGGTGAGTGTGACAGTGGCACTCATATAGTATGTGTTATTGTAACAGACTGGGTCTGATCACAGCAGCTGAATGCACGGCTCTTAATGAACTCTACAATTACAATCCACTTCTGTTTGACTTGGCCAGCAAGCGTCTTCTCAGAGGCCCAAACAAGGAAGCCTTTCCAGCCTCTGTGTTCAAGCTGCACCCACTACTACCTGCACACAGGGAGATTGGAACACCTGTGTGATTCTAATACCTGTGTGATTCTAATACAACTAGTTCTGACAATGAGTTTTCTATCACCATTGTTGCCATTATTTATTTGTATTAGTTATAAAGAATATCAGTCAAAGTGCATTTTTAACCATTTTTTTATTTAAAAAATGATCTTTACTTTCAACTAAGGTTATAAGTGAGGTAGCTACATGTAATCTAAAAATGGATTTTCAGAAAAAATAAATTTGAAACATTATTGTTTGAATAATCTTAGCTTTTCACATGCATTCATTTCTCAGAATTAGCCGCCTATTAACTACTGTCTCCACATTATAAAATCTATGTTTCTCTCCGACAATAAAAAAAAAAACTCACATATTTTAGCTAAATAATTATGTTGTAATATAAATGATGAAGTCAATTTGGATGTGTTATGGAACAAGTTTCCACAATATTGAACTGGGTAATTAAGCCTTGAATACAATTCGTCTTAAATACCGATATAGTGCTGGATACCATCTACTAAAACAATAGCAGAACTGTGAAAAACAGAGAATCCTTCTTTAATCATTCCACTAAGGTTGTGTCTATATTCTACACCCCTACATATATAGCGACCACTGTGCTTTACTTGGATATTGTGTAATGTGAGCATATTAAGAGTTATACGCTTTTGCATATTATGTAATTGCAAACTGAACCATTCCACGGACTTTTCACTACCACAGGTGAGAGTTACAGTACTGTTCGTAGATACTTCAATCCAACTAGGCACCACATAACCCTTAACGCCACCAGCTACTTTATACAATACTACAATTATTGTGCCAACCTTAAATGTTTCGTTCTTGTACGTACCGTGACAATAATATCTTCCAGAGTCATCAGTGTTTAAATTGGATAATTTAACGGTATTGTATCCTATGGAGTGGCGATTCACTATAGGTTTTTCGGTATGTGTAAAAAAAGCTATATAGGTCCAATTTACCAATGTTGTGCTGCCACAATACATTCTGAGCGAAGATCGTTCAAAAATAGTGACTGGTCCAGAGGGTTCTACTGTCTTTGGAAGCACATTTATTAGGTACCCCCAACCCTTGCCAATAGTCGCTGAGAAACACAAACATGAAATAAGTCTTTTAACATAATATATATCCATCATAAGGCAATAGCTTTTCCTAGGTTATTAAGACGCTTAGTTCATAGTTGTATTATTTTAATTGTAGAAGAATACTATCGACTCCCGTTACGTTATCGACTCCCGTTACGTTATCGACTCCCGTTACGTTATCGACTCCCGTTACGTTATCGACTCCCGTTATGTTGTCAAACCCTGATAACTAGTGGTGTGCTTGAGCACAAATGGCGAGCGAGCCTTAAACTACACTATTGTTCAATGATTGATTTTAACAACTAACACTCAAGCTACTAAAATAAAGTCGAGTTTTTAAATTACGTATGCGGTAAAGGGGCTTCAATGCCGTAGTAACCGCCGCAACTGTTTGAATTGAAAAAGAAGCAACAAAATCAAGTCACGTTATTTAAAGTTTTCTTTGTGACATTCTTAATAGTAGTTGTAACGCACAATACTTTCACACAACTGAACATACCTACTTACCTTCGTGGTTCGTCTAGTGGACAATGAATTTACAAGTTAATGCTGTTGAGTAGGGCTTATAACTGTGACAAATAGCGACAAACTCGAATAGAAATGGAGCTCCCAAAAGTTTTTGCGTTTTAACTGCACCCGCGGTATACAATTCAATTTCTAAGGTGATACGGGTAATGGTCGCTAAACCGGAGGATTCCGTTTAGTGAATTGGGACGGGGTCGAACGCGGAGCGTACACTGACCCTCCGCATTTTTGTGTTCGCTCCGCGTTCGACCCCGTCCCAAAATGACATACATACGTCCAAACATAATATATAAATAAACTAGTGGTGTGCTTGAGCACAAATGGCGAGCGAGCCTTAAACTACACTATTGTTATTCAAACTACTAAAATAAAGTCGAGTTGTTAAATTACGCATATACGGTAAAGGGGATCCAATGCCATAGTAACCACTCCCCTCAACTGTTAAGTCTTGTGCGTTACAACTACTATTAAGATATCACAAAGAAATTTTTAAATAACGTGACTTGATTTTGTTGCTTCTTCATCATACAACTGAACATACCTACGCAAGACTTACCTTCGTGGTTCGTCTAGTGGACAATGATTTTTAAAATAAATGCTGTTGAGTAGGGCTTATAATTGTGACAAATAGCGTATTAACTTACCACCCCCACTAACTCGAATAGAAATGGAGCTCCAGTAAGTTTTTGCACCCGCAAAACAATTCAAAGCGGTAAACAATTCAATTTCTAAGGTGATACGGGTAATGGTCGCTACACCAGAGGATTCTGTTTAGTGAAGTTTGGGACGGGGTCGAACGCGGAGCGAACACAAAAATACGGAGGGTCAAAGTACAAATTGACATACATACGTCCATACATATATACAAATAAATAAATAAATAAACATCCCCGATTTTCGATTGTGTTACCCCTGTAAGTGTCTCGCTCGCTACGCTCGCTCGCCAATAAACAAACATCCCCGATTTTCGATTGTGTTACCCCTGTAAGTGTCTCGCTCGCTACGCTCGCTCGCCAAATATACTAAAAAAAATATTACTCGCGTATAAACTCCGGTACTTTAGAGAGTGACTCTATCGCGCGGGGAATACTATTGAAAATCAATCGGGGATAAAAAATGTTCGTTAGAGCTGAGCAGGAAAGGGGTGGGTAAAGGAGAAACTGGAAGATGTTAGGGGTGCATTTAGGGGGGACTGGTGTCAAACGAGCCCCCCTTTTATCAGAACGATCCCTTTTTTCAGAATGATCCCTTTTTGCATTAGCTAATTCAGTTAAGCAAGAAAAACTATAAGAGCTGTATTCCTCTTATTGCTGAGTCAGGAAAATTTTAACGGTAGGATTTTGTAGCCACACCAAGCATGCATGGAATAGCTGCAATTACAGGGAACATGCATCGCTCGCTTCGCTATTTTGTGCTATTAGAGCGTATCACTAGTTTAGTTTTGATAGCTATTCTCGTGAATATTTGTACGGAAGTAATAGTTAATTTAAGTTGATTTTAAAGCTTAGGTAATGTATGTGCCATGTCAAAGCGCTCTGTAACTATTTTGTTCACAACTATACTGTTTTCTTTTTTAAAGTAAAGCTAGAGTTTGCCTTATGTCACTTTATTCCATTTGCTACTCATTGGCCTGCACGTTCCACTCCCCCTGTTTCTACCTCTGCCTTCATCACAGCTGTTTTGTTGGTCTTGAAGTCCTCTGGTCCACAACTCTAGTTGATGTATGTGTCTACTTTGAGTGTTTTAGCCACGCCTACTTCCAAAACTTATTGGAATGCAACCCTCTCACTTTATAGCATAATTTTTTTACTGCTACTTGTAGTCACTAATATTGTTGATATGCTTCATTACTGTTTTGAACTTTGAATCCATGATTACTTTCATCAGCCAAACTATCACAATAATTACTATTGTTGCTATCATCCTCAAACAGTACCGTTCTTTGCAGACAAGATGATGTAATGATCTTATTCCTTTAGAAGCTACTGACATTCTATGTGCATTACGTGAACGGTTAGCAAAGGATAGAGCTTGAACTAGCTGTCACAAATTCTGACACTGATGGTACATAATGCCTATCACGAAATCATGGCTCCGTCCAATAAGGATTAAGCCTCCTTTGGTCTTGTAGTTGGTTGTTTTCTTTTATTTCATTCATTTATTGTATAAGTCTTTTTTTTTCATTGACAATTATAACTACATCCATCAAATCCAATTATCCATTAATATTTTAATAAATTAGTTTCAATTTATCTTGATGATTAACTGACCTATTCCTCATACTTTACAAAAATATCTTTGTAAAAATTTTTTATAGCTAAAAATTTTCTTCTTCGTTTTAGTAGTCCATCGATTTCAGTTCTGAACAATCACATAATTATTACATGACTGAATGTAATCTGGTGGGAAAAGTTAAATAGCTACAACACATTTTCCAAATAGTAGTTGTACTTTTAACATTAAAAAAAAAAATATCCTAGATCCACCCCTGTATATTATAGGCTAGCGAAACAGTAATGAGGGTGGACAATTGAAAATCGGGTTTATGTTATTGGTACGAGTGAGACAGTATTAGAGGTGAACAACTAAAAATTGGGATTATAGCACTTATTACAGTCAGATGTGATATGGAGAAATATTTCACTAGCAGGCTATTTTATTTTGAGGAGCCAGAGGCAGTGAAAGTAAACCTGAGAGTGAAATTGCCATATCACTCTGACAAGTGTAATAAGTGATTTATTCTATGCTAGATATTCTCACTGCAGTAGTTTGTACTAGTTATAATTCACCAGTACAGTTGGGACTTTTAATGGTCTGCATAATAAGTTAGGGTTACAAAACACAAGATTTATGCAGTTAAGAATACAAAAAAATTGATTGTGAATTAATCATACAAGTTTAGTTTGATGTGTGAGTGAGGACAAACTGTAAGCAGTACTCTAGCAACCTGGCATTAGTCAGGTTCGTAGCCAACACCATCATGAGAAGGTGGTACTGCTTTGTTGGCCTCCCTCCCTTACACACGCCTCTCCGCACCTCCATGACTGGTTTCAAAACCTAAGGGGTGCAAGAATTGAAAGAATAACAAAAAGTTTCAATGTATGCAAAAAAAAAGTCTTTTAAAATGAATTAGAGCGGCAAGTATGAAATTCTGAAAATTGTGGCCTTTGTTGAGCAGATGAGTGTCCCTAAGCTGTGTGCCATTGCACATTCCTTGCCGCAGCGATAAATTCCTCAGAAGCATCATTATTGCATTGACCTTGAGGTTGAGCCCTATGTGGTGGCATGCCTGAAGGCGTCAAGGAATTGAGGAACTCAGTTGGGTAGTTCTGTCTTTCTTCTTCATTATCACACTTGACTGAATCAGTGCTAATATATGTCCTCACTTCACGTGGTAATGTATCCAAAACTCTCTCATTTAATAGTAAGTAAAGTGGTATTTGATGACAGAATGGCCCAGGTCTGCAAGTTTGTGTGGTCATGCAGATAGAAGAATGTCACTAATAAAGATCACCATCACAAATGCATTGTGTATAGTTTCTGATAACATAGTTTAAAAGTATCTATATTTACCCAAGTGGGCAAGTGGGTGTTAGCAATAGTTCATGCCTAAGCTGAACTTCTGCCTATAGTGGAATAAACCAACAGGTAGTGGGTGTCACTGAATGATTGAGAATTGTGGGTAGCTTTACTTCTGATTGAATCTATAATTATTATACCCTGACTAATAAGTATTACTTATTCCAGGCTGGACATTTTATGTGGAACTTGCAGCACAGCCACTGTATTGTGCAAGCTCATTACCCTCTGATACACTATGGCCTAGCTTGCCAGTTTTCTGTGTTTTACAGCTTATACATTCCTAGTGAGTAAAGCCTACCTACAATCTGGGTTAGAGCAGCTGCTAAAATATCAGGTAACTTTTACAACTGACCCACCAAAGTACCAACTACTGCAGTGAAGACACCCCGTAGAATAAACTAAATAAACCACTTGTTATATTTGCCAGCTGGGTGGTATGAAAAAATTTTCACCCTTGGGGCTTTAATTTCACTCAGCTTGGTATGCAAATTTTTCACCCTCAAGCTTTATTTTCACTCCCACAAGCTTTATTTTCACTCCCACAGGTTCAGGAGAGTAAATTAGCCTGCTCATGAAATATTTCAACTACCACACTCTGCATGTTACAAGTATTATATATTCCAAATATACACATTTGGGAGGAAAATACTATCATAACTACCGCAACTGCTTCTGTTTCTACCTTTCCATAATGGTTATAGCTAATTCCCAAACTGCTCAATGTTTAATGTGTGAGCTGTGAGTAGTGATGGCTTTACATGCAAAGTTTGTTTTAACTCATTCACAAGCCTTTTACTCCACCTGAGCATTACTTTTCCCATAAATTATAACTTATTATTTGTTATCTTTTACGTAATAATAATTATAAATCTTTAGACACCAACAACAGAAGTCTTTCATCTGAAGTCTTTCTAAATGAAGGCAATAACATTTTGAAGTTTTATATAGTTGTGTTTATTTTGAAAAATACTAAGAAATAGTTAGCTATATATAGACTTTCTAAAATACTAAGAAATAGTTAGCTATATAAATAGACATTCTAAAATACTAAGAAATAGTTAGCTATATATAGACATTCTAAAATACTAAGAAATAGTTAGCTATATATAGACATTCTAAAATACTAAGAAATAGTTAGCTATATATAGACATTTTAAATGTCAGAGTTTTTAAATTAAAAGCTCTTATTTAAGATATTTTTAAGTACTTTTGTTCTTGGTGAGTAAAATAATTTTACTACTTGCATTTTATTGGATCAGTCTATAACAACATAGTTAAGGTTTTTTAACCGATATAATACTGAGGATTTATAATAAGCTCAACTCAAAATTATGTATTGTGGAGGTCGGGAACTCGCTGAGAGAGCAGACGCGGGCTACGCTTCCACCGTTCCTCTCGGCGCAGTATCCCGTCCCTGTAGTCACTGCCACCAGTCCAAGTCTTACTAGTGGTCCGGCACGCAAGGGCTCGTAGTAGCCTCAAACACACCTCACACAGACAGCAAAGAAAGGGTCTAGTCAATCTTTTTGTCACGTAAGAAAATGGCTATAAAAACGTGCGCCCACCTGCCCTTTTATACTTGGGCAGGCGGCTCGCCCACGTAAAATATTACAAATACAGACGTGTGACCATGATACAGCAAAAATGTTACAGCAAAAATGTTACAACCACATAAACTATTCTAAGTCACGCACAACATTTCAAAGTTCTCCAGATCATGCACAACACATACAGCTAATGCCAACAAACAAAAGTAGTAAGTTCAATGATTATTTATCCATGCATGTTCTATGTTCTAGCTATTCTCTTCTGGCTCTTCTCTTCATTTCCCAGTCTCCACCCCCACATATATAATATTATATTACATACAATGTTCAAGGACAAATATTATAATTGTGGCATTCAATAACAATATCATTGATGGCAAGAATAGTAATTTTCAGCATACTGATAAATATTACATATGTCATCTCTCTTTCGATATACTTGTACTTCCTGGCCACAAAAACAAATGGTAATAAACTAGCCAATCCAATTAGGAAGTGAAGAATATAAAAGTCAAATTCACATCCAAACTTAAACCGTTTCCAACTATTTAAGCATAAATACAATAGACAAGAGGACAGCAAACTAATAGCTCCTTTTATAAAGAGATAAAATCCAAACAATAGTCCCTTCATATATTGAGGACTCTGACAGCAGATAAAATGCCATACTGCTATGCTGAAAAACATCTGACTCAGGGCAGTCAAGATTTGCTGCAGAATAGGCAAAAATACTATAGGAATTTTTATCACTTTCCATTGATGAATGCGACTATTATTACTAAATCCCAAGCAAGTATCTTTAAAAACATAGCTATCATCATCTTTAGCAAAGATGCCACACAAAATGTATATTAAGAATAAAACAGTTACAATTAATAAGCCAAGTCCCATTCGTTTGAATAAGTTGAGATAAAAGTGTGGCTTTTTCAAAAGGAGAAACAGAGGAATACAAATAACGATTATTAGTGGTGACAATACTCCGCTATCTAGTAATGTCCGAATAATGGCATTGCCACGTAGTCCATTACTGTACGTAAAGTCCTTATATAAAATTATCCTGCTGCTAAGATTCAATAAAAAGATAGGAGATAATATTGTCAAAATTTTAGTCATTCTAATAAATACTTTGACATCTTCAACTTGTTCCGTTGTGAATGGGCCTCCAAACCTCTGTTTGCCGTAGTCTATTCTGGATGGCCGCTCATCTTCACAATAAGTGAATGCACTTTTCCTCAAAGGCTTCTTGTGCTTAACAGCAAATGTAATTACATTAATCACCAACTTGTATGGATTGCCTCTTATATGTTCCAGCATAAAAGCAGCTGAATACTTCTCAACTAAGAATATTACAATAATGCTGAGTACCACAGGTACTGCGAACCAAGTTTCATATATGACTGCATTGGCTGTACTTATATATACGCTGTGGTAATGACTGTTTAGATATATCTTACCAGAAGCTAAACTTTTGCTTGCATACACCAGCAACTTAGCAAGTTGCTCAACAAACAGCACAAGATGAATATAACAGTCTGACCTTGAAGTAGGCAAATCTCGAAGCTGATCAGTTCCGAACTGAATGATATTTGTATTAAAAAATACTCTTCCCAGATAGTAACAAATTGAAGATACTATAATTAGTGTTATCATTAAATAGTATGTATAATCTATAGAATTAACAATTCTTAAAGCCACAATAAAAAATAATAGAGTGGTAAATTCGAAAATAGCCATAAAATATGTGCTCGCTTTTAAAATGTTGTATCTCCCATACTTTACATCTGCTAGAAGTCCAGCCAATGGAGAAATAGTAGATATTGTCGCCTCAATTAATACGCCAAAGATAATATCCTGTGTATCCCATTCCATAGACACTCGAGAAGGTTCTAGCATTAAGTAGTATACCAAGCTGTTGGTAAATTGCCAAAACAATATTAGTAGAATGATAGAGTGAGTATTATAGATCATGAGTGGAGCATGTGATATCTTCCTCCACAAGTAGGAGCATTGACAAGTTATGCTGTACATGATGCTTCAACTGTGAAACTAGCACTGATTTGGATTTCAATTAGAAATGCTTTTATAGAGGATGTTGATCTCTTTGAACTTCCTTTTGCTAAAACTTCACATGTTTAGTGCAATATACTTACAGTCTAAAATAAATTTTTATTAGCTACTAAAATATGTAGTAGCTTTTCAGTAGATTGTGACCAGTATATACAATAAACTAACATTAGTTCTGTATAAAGCCTTGATTTCCACTAGTCATATCATATTGTAAAATACTCAAATGTTTCAACCATATTGCAACGGAAAGATTAGTAAGTTAATGTAATGTTTCCTCAGGACATTGCTTTTAACTTTACTAATATTGTTATCATCATTCACACACACACACTGTTGATGGCCATTGCAAAACGGTTGAAACGTCAAAATAATATGAAACTAATATATATGTTCCGGGCTTTTAGGAATTTGCGCTTTCTCCAGGGTAATCCTCAGAAAGCTCGCCAATCTAGGAATCATCAGAACTCCAATAATAGGAGTTGCAAAATGAAATAAATAACTCTTTCTGGTTGTCCACCATATCTGAATTATATTACACACCTCAATTTAATGCCAAGCTGCTAGGTACTTGTACAAGTTATACAATTGTTATATCAGCCACAACCAAATCAAGTTGATAAAACTCCAGCTATTTCAATAATCCTTATAGCAATGCAATTTACACCAGCCATAATTCCAGATTAAGCCAACAAAGCTATACAACTTTTAGCAACTAAAATTATACTAGGGAATTCCTAAAAAGGGCGGCTTATTTCTATAAGCCAATCTGCATTTCTGAAGTGCAGCCAGCTGATTCCTAGATAAGTGGGATTTCTGAGGATTACAAGAAAGCTAAAATGCAAATTCCAAAAAAGCCTGGAACATATTATATATGTATGTATGTATATATATATATAATTATATATATTATGTATATTATATATATATTATATATATATATGTGGACAACTCTTTCTACTATACTCTCTAACACAACATTTTTACATTAGCAAAAAAAATAACAATGGGAACACCAACACTTATATTTTCATCCAAACCACTTTAAAACTGATAGCTTAGTTGCTCAACAAACATATTCCCAATGCATCATATGTCATATTTGTAAAACAAACCACTCACATGATATAAAGACAAATGCTACAAACATGAAAATATTTACCAATACAGCTATATTATAATAAATTGTCCCAAATAGTGAACATATTATTACAAAAAATGTACAATAAGAAAACTACACATACATGACTTGCAAATTGAACCAGCACATGAGCTTGGGAGGTAAAGGAACTCATGCTGACGGTAAACTTCTCAGCCATATTAAATCATATGAGATTTGGAAACTATGAATGAACTCACAATATCATTATTTATGTGATCCCCTATAGCTAATAAAAACATTACTTATGCATAGTCCTATTTCATTCACTGGAAAGGGTATTTTGAGATTCACTTTGAAAGTTAAACAGTAAGCCTAGTCTTGCATCACAAAACTAAATTGCAGGCATGTGTGTGTGTGTGTGTGTGTGTGTGTGGGAGGTGGTGGAGGGTAAAAAGTGTGTCTACATGAGACTACATTGAATGCTATTAATCTTGTTTGCTATAAAATTAGCTGAAGTATGTTATACATCACCTATAGATAGGAACTGATACATGTATATTGGAAGCATGTAAACATCAACTATTTAAAATGAAGTTTGCACTGTGAAAAAAACATTAAATGACTAGTTTTAAATGTCTAGTATTACTATTATTTCATCAGGTCCGTGAATATTTTATATTGAGCATGAAATTTAAAGTGAATATTAGTGTGCTGCTGAACAATCTATAGTATGTTACAGCATATAATTCATACTAACTTCCATCTCTCAGTTTTTCCTCAGACATTTGCACCTTACACAGCTAAGCAAATGCGTAATTTGTTCCACAAGTACTCCGGTACACACCATCTTGAACTCATGAGGACTGCAGGTCATCCTAACATTCAGCACAACTAATAATAGCACATCATATTATTGATTTAATATGAAGGGAATGTGGAATTAATCTCAGCTTGAAATTGTAATTCTTGTGTGCACCTTTTTAGTGCAAACAAATAAATAACTTAACAATCAGCAGCAATAATGAACTATTTCTTTAAATCAAAATAGGATAGGGTGTAAGGATAGAAGTCAAAGGACTCAGTCTATACGTTCACTTTCAAGTGACATCTTTTGACTCAGCTGAAGACAATGGCATCTAATAAGAGTACTTAGTGTTTTTTATGTTTACAAAGTTCATTTTGATCACCATTATAAGTCTACTCATAGATATTACTTTAATACCCAAGAAACAGTTTATGTAATTATCACATTTGTTTATCAAAATATTGCAGCCAGTCAGCACCTCAAATGAATTCCAGGAAACAAAGCTAGCTATATTGATGTGTATTAAAAAAATTCTTGAAAATGTACTAATATAATATGGTAATAAACAAAAAACAACATTTAACAGATGTACACCAAATTCTTCAGAAGGTAAAACTTGTACTCAGTGCATTACAAACATAAATTGTAGAGAATGATTATAAGCATCTTCTATAATATTTTAAATATTTAACTTTTTTCCCAATTATTTGGACCAATAAGGAGATTTTTATTATTGTTTGGCTAAGTGTGTTTATGCAACTTATTTAAATTTGAAGTACACAAGAAAACTACAATTGCAGCAATAAAGATGTCATAATGTATAGAACAAGCTACATGACACAAATGAAGCAACATGTCAGTTGTTTGTTGAGTAATAATCCTCAGCGTATTGATAAACATTACAGATATCATCTCGTTTGCGGTACTTATACTTTCTTACTACGAAACTGAAACTTATTAAAGTTGTTACGCTTATAAATAGAAGGAGAAGATGAAAGTCAAATCTGCATCCAAACCCAAAGATTTCCCAAATATGCAAGTAGAAATACAGCAGCACTGAAGCAAGTAATTGAACAACTGCTCTAATGAATAGATATGCTCCAAATAAAAGGCCTTTCATGTATTGAGGACTCTGACAACATATAAACTGCCATACTGCTATGTAAAACAACATCTGACTTAGTGAAGATAGCACTTGTTGTACAGTGGGTAGTACTGTTTTTGGTATGTCTACAATTTCCCATCCATGAATATTTGACTTGTTAAATCCCAAGCAAAGACTATTAAATACATAGCTTTGATCAGCTTTAGAAATAAGGCCACATGTAATATACACCAGATACAAGATGCATAAAATTAGGAAACTCATTCCCATTCTCTTGAAAATGCTGGGGATATAATGGGTTTTTACCAGAAAAAGGAATGAAGGAATAGAAATTGATACTATTAATGATGACAATATTCCATTTTCCAGCAATAACTTTGTCATGAGGCTCTTGCTTATAGCATAATTTTCAAAATGAGATATCACAATTCTGCTGTACAAATCCAACAAGAAAAATGGAGATGATATTGTTAAAACTTTTAAAATACTTAATAAACTTTTGACATCCTCTACCTGCTCAGTCGTAAATGGACCTCCATATTTCTGCTTGCAATAATCTATTCTAGATGGACGTTCATCTTCACAAAAGGTAAAAGCGCTTCTCCTTATTGGCTTTTTGTGCTTCCTAGCAAACTTTATAACTTGATACACAAGCTTGTAGGGATTTCCTTTAATGCTTTCAGACAAGAACTTATTTGAGTGTTTTTCAACTAAGAAGATAATTGTTACTGATAATATGATGGATGCACTAATGCAAAGTTCAAATACTACAGCATTGATAGTGTTGTGATGCTGAACAATGTTTGCTGGGTTGTCTAATTTAATTCTAGAACTGGCCAAACTTTTCCAGACCTTCACAAATAAATTAGCAAAATGCTTTATAAACATCACCAAATGAATGTAAGCATCAGACTTTGCTGTAGGCATGTCACGAAGTTGGTCAGTTCCAAATTGAATTAAGTTGGCCAGAAAAAATACTCTACCAAGGAAGTACCCGATTAATGATACCACAAAGAGTAACATTATTAAGTATAATTTAACATCAGTGGAATTGGTAATAGTAGATATCACAATCCAACTTAATAAGGCTAGAATTTCAAAGGCTATCATGAAATGAGTACTCATTTGTAATACCTTATAACGCCCATACTTCATGTCTGCCAGAAGTCCAGCCAAAGGAGAGAATACAGTAAGAACAACTTCTGCACTTATAGTAAGAATAGCATTTCTGGTATCCATGACTACCGACAAATACGAAGCCTCCAAGAATGTGTAAAATAATAAATCGTTTATCAACTGCCACATCAGGATCAAAATGGTAGTCTTATTCGCTTGAGACAGTCTAAATAGACTACATAAACTTCTCCATTTAAAACACTTCAACTCAGCACTGAACATAATATCTTTACTAGACACTCACGAATTTAGCTGATATTGGAATAGATGGTAGAGAATGAAGACCATCTACAAGAACTCTTTTTTCTTAAATTATTATATTTTTTTAGAAAAAGTACTACACTTTAATGAGTTGTCCATTAGGAAAAATAACAGCTTTCATGGCACTATAGCTGCTAATTTATCATTTGCAACAACAGTTTCACAATGGAAAGATACACTTAACTTCTAAATTCTCATTGATAGTTATGTAAATTTAGAATGGTGGAGTCTGTTGCAAATTACACTTGCAGTGACAGTTTCATAATCTTATCATCTCAAAACTTGTTTGTAGGGACCCAGATATCCTAGGTTTAGTTTGTAGGAGCCAATTCATGTTTACATTTCTGTTATTAAAACAAATTGATTGCCACATTGTTGTTGTTTTTTAACTTGGGAATTAATACACAGAGTAACTTCGAATTTTACTAATTTCTTAAACACCACATTGTGAATATGGTTTCACTACAATAATATCAATGTGATAATTTGCATTGCATGTTAGAAGAAAATAAAATTACTGAAGTGGGTGTTGGCTCACATATCTTGGCTGCTGCTCCTATCAAGAAGATGGCCTCTTGTATAGCCAGACATTTTACCAACCACGAATCAGACTACCTAACTCTTTCTTTTCTGTGTTGTTAGCAGTTAGAGATTGGCTATGTGTCCTAATAGGCCACTGAGTCGGTTATAATCTGCATGCAGGTGGCTGCAGATTAAAAAAGAAATCACAGGGTACCACTGATGCCATGAGCAACGTGACTCGTGCATACAAAGTTTGTCGGCATGCTGAAAGTGCACTGCCCCACTGGATACGCATGATCTGAGGGAGTCAGACTTAAGTGGCACTCCGAGTTCCTCAGCAACAGTGGACACTCTGTCCATAATGTCATCTAAGACTGTGCTGCCGGATTCCTCGTCTATGTCCCAATCCTCACTGAGGAGGTTAGTTTCTTCCTCACATGCATAACCTGATTTTTTTTTTTTTAAATTGCACATTTTTTTCAAAATAATTGCATGCACATTGTATAATACCAAAGAAAGAAATTATTTTTATGTAATTAAAAAAACGTGTGAATTTGTTTTATTTCTAATGCCGTGACTTTGATGTTTTTAATTGAGTAAATTGGTGATTTTTAATCTATAGTACCTAAGTATATAATACCAAATTACAATGTACATACACTATTGAAATTATTTTCTCGGCTAATTTCCCTAGTTATACCTTCCGGCTCGGTGCTGGGAACTGCCAAGCTGAGTGCAGGGGTACTCCAGACTGGACTAGGACTCCCATCACTGACTGGACGAGTGATGTCACTAGCTGGATCAGGGTTCCTGACTGGATGAGAGTCCACAGCAGTGACGTCCATACTAATAGGACCTATATATTTATTGTGTTTTTTTTAATATTTATTTCTTTTTCAGGACTGATTTGTGTGTTCATTGTTTCAGTTTCATGTTATATTGCATTTATTACCAGTTCCAGCTTCCAATGAGTACCTTTTGTTCGATAATTCTCAGCACAGCTACATAATAACAATAACAAAGAATAAATTGTGGAACCTGATTAGCTAATGTAGTACCTCTTGTAGAGTGGCTGAGAATTTTATTTCTTTCTCTTGCATCCATTAATTGTTGCTTTTTCTTGGTTTTAAGCCTCCTGCCCATGATGTATTAGCGGGAAAAAGTCTGATATTAGAACTTAGCAACCATAATTATGATAGAAGGCAGATCAAAGCAAAATGGAATAATAAAGAGTTTGGGTACTTTAATACAATTACTAAGATAGCTAACGCTATATTCTGCTCGTTGGGCTATTAAATAGTTATAAACCAAAATCATTAGGTTTGTATTGCGATTTATAAATCGCATACAAACCTCAATTTCGGTTTATAACTATAACCTAAATATTGTAGAAGACAGTAAATTCGATTAAACAAAACTTCCAATTGAGTGGATGACAAAAACTAAGAATAAGCAATTTTCGCTGTAACAAATTCACCTTGAATCATGGCATTACTAATGAAGATATAAATTGCCATCAAGCAAACATTTTCTAAACTATATAAAAAAAATATCATGCATTATTTATATACATAAGATTTTGTAGAAATTTTTTGAAGTTCTTTGGAAAATAACATGAACTACTTTCTTTAAGGAGTCTCATTATTGAAGAATTTGAACAACACAAATTAACCCTGACTTAGTACTCACTAAATCTGTTACATTTGTAGTGGAGAGTCTACAAAAGAAGTGTTTTTTTTTGTTTAGAAATTCCGGACTTTCTCAGTTCTAGTTATTCATTTCTAAAAGCATCTTCAAGAATTATTTTACTTTTTTCCCCGTAATTCTCCATTAATTATTTAGTTAGTTTTTGTATTTCTCAATATTTTTGCTGTAAACTGATGGGATGGCAGAAGACTCCAAAATGTGCTCAAATAGTGCAAAAATTGCTACATATATTAAATATTATATTTAACAATTTCTTCCTCAGCCTTCTATTACTCACTAGCCTTCATTCACATGCTTTAGTAAAACCATACAGAATTAAAAATATATGGTCACCACTGGGAATGGAAGCCAGGACCACTTAGCTAACCACAAGAGTTCTTCCAGGACAACCAGCTGGCAAACAAACATTTCAATTCTATATTTATACTGTTAAGGGGTACTGCTACACTCTCAACAGACCAACCAAAATTCTCTTTTCTCAAAGATTCTTTTTGTCCATTCAATTTTCTTTTACTCCACTAATAGTATGGAGTTGGGGTGAGCCGATGTAGTTTCAATCAGATATGGTAAGAATTGCTGTAGTGGCTTGGTCTGGTGAGGGGAAGAGATGGGACCATACCCCTACTGGAAGGACAAAGCCTCGACTACCATTGTTCTAGCAATGGATGGATCCTCTTTTTTACCTGATAGGACAAGGTCGTACACCTACTCGCAAGCCAGCCTGACAGCTAGTGGCAGCCATGGAAGTGTGGAGTGGAAACTGTTTTCCAAACTGGAGACTGTGACAGAAAAGCTCAAAACAATCTCAGTTTCAAAAAGAAATTGTTTACATGTTACCGTAAATTGGGAATGCAGAAAATTTGCTCAAGAAGCAGATGAAAACTAGCAGACATAATATACACATGTAAAGAAAGTAATTGAGCTACTGGTTATTATGTATTGAAATTGCAATATTCACTAGAGTAGGTATTTTAATACAATATTTTTGGTCTATCAGAGGTGTACATATTCAAGCTAGGTTTATGAATACATCATATATACTGTAAAAACTTAGGTGCTTAGTTAACACCTCATTGAGGTAAATAGCTAATGAAACTGAAATTATACGAGGAAATGATTGTACAATCTCTTGTTATAGTTAGAAACAAACTCCAGTCATTGCTCATGTGACAGGAGGCTTCCAAAGTCTATACTACCCAATTCTTTCGTGATTATCCTGAGATAGAGTGACTAATAAGCATAGCATCTTGAGTTCAGGTTTCTTCACTTGTGACTGTTTGTTAATTTTCCATTTCTAAATACTTACATATATCTTGAGCAAATTTTTTGCATTCCCAATTTAAAGTAACATGTAAACAATTTTTTTATGAAACTGAGATTGTTTTGAGCTTTTCTGTCACAGTCTCCAATTTGGAAAACAGTTTCCACTCCACACTTCCATGGCTGCCACTAGCTGTCAGGCTGGCTTGCAAGTAAGTATGCAACCTTGTCCTATCAGGTAGAGAAGAGGATCCATCCAATGCTAGAACAATGGTAGTCAAGGCTTTGTCCTTCCAGTAGGTGCATGGTCCCATCTCTTCCCCTCACCAGACCAAGCTACTACAGCAATTCTTACCATATCTGATTGATACTACATCGACTCACCTCAACTCCATACTATTAGTGGAGGAGTAAAATAAAATTGAATGGATAAAAAGAATCTTTGAGTATAGAGAATTTTGGTTGGTCTGTTGAGAGTGTAGCAGTACCCCTTAACAGTATAAATATAGAATTGAAATGTTTGTTTGCCAGCTGGTTGTCCTGGCAGAACTCTTGTGGTTAGCCAAGTGGTCCTGGTGACCAAATATTTTTAATTCTGTATTGTTTAAATAAAGCATGTGAAAGAGAGAGATGAGTAATAGAAGGCTGAGGAAGAAATTGTTAAATATAATACATATAGCAATTTTTGTACTATTTGAGCACATTTTGGAGTCTTCTGCCATCCCATCAGTTTACAGCAAAAATATTGAGAAATACAAAAAAACTAACTAAATATTAATGGAGAATTACGGGGAAAAAAGTAAAACAATTCTTGAAGATGCTTTTAGTAATGAATAACTAAAACTGAGAAAGTCAGGAATTTCTAAACAAAAATAAAACACTTCTTATGTAGACTCTCCCATCAAGACACTACAAATGTAACAGATATAGTGAGTAATGGGTTAATTTGTGTTGTTCAAATTCTTCAATAATGAGTCTCCTTAAAAAAAGTAGATCATGTATTTTTCCAAAGAACTTCAAAAATTTCTACAAAATCTTATGTATATAAATAATGGATGATATTTTTTTTATATAGTTTAGAAAATGTTTGCTTGATGGTAATTTATATCTTCATTAGTAATGCCATGATTCAAGGTGAATTTGTTACAGTGAAAATTGCTTATTCTTAGTTTTTGTCATCCACTCTATTGGAAGTTTTGTTTAATCGAATTTACTGTCTTCTAAAATATTTAGCTATTTTTTTGGTTTAGTTCATGTTCCTTAAAGCTTAGTTTTAGTTAACTATAACAACACTAGTCTAGAGATGGGAGCATGTAAAAGGAAATATGAAGACCATCATGAAACATATTGAAAGCTTAAATCTATAGTGTTAGCTATCAGGATAAATTAAACATAAATTATAGCCTGTTACCTGAGCGACCGCGCTTGTCGTCCAGTACTATAAATCTGATACAGTCCTCAGTATTCCCGTACGAAAATGTATTAGAGGGAAAAACTTAACATAGTTCTTAGCAACCACTAAAAAGCAATGGGAAAATGGCCAGTTATAGTTATTAATAAAACTATTTGCTATTAACGGGCTATAAAGTAGTTATAAACCAATAAAATCGTTTTTTATTGCGATTCACAAACCCATGCCACTCGGGCTTCGCCCACGTGTCTCAGGATTTGTAAATCGCTTACAAACCTCAGTATTTAAGTTTAGTCACAATGTTATCCAAAGCAAACATATATATATATATATATATGTAAATATATATATGTATATATTGTGTACTGAATTGGTCTATTGCAGAGTGCCTTTATGTAGAAAATGTATTGAATTGGGAAGTATCGTGTGCCCGCAATATTCCGCAGCAAATGGGAAGCCCAGAGCTAATGAGTAATAGAAGGCTGAGGAAGAAATTGTTAAATATAATGTTTAATATATGTAGCAATTTTTGCACTATTTGAGCACATTTTGGAGTCTTCTGCCATATATGTAAGTATTTAGAAATGGAAAATTAACAAAACAGTCACAAGTGAAGAAACTTGAACTCAAGATGCTATGCTTATTAATCACTCTATCTCAAGATAATCACGAAAGAATTGGGTAGTATAGACTCCGGGGGCCTCCTGTCACATGTGCAATGACTGGAGTTTGTTTCTAACAACAAGAGATTAAACAAACATTTCCTCATATAATTTTAGTTTCATTAGCTATTTACCTCAATGAAATGTTAACTAAGCACCTCATTTTTTACAGTGTATATGATGTATTCATAAACCTAGCTTGAATATGTACACCCCTGATAGACCAAAGACATTGTATTAAAATACCTACTCTAGTGAATATTGCAATTTCAATACATAATAACTGGAAGCTCAATTACTTTTTTACATGTGTATAATATTCAAATGTCTGCTAGTTTTTATCTGCTAGTTTTTATCTAAGTTATGGCTACTGCCTGTGCAATCATTAAAATAACATGTCACCATCTAACCTGTATCTAATATTGCTTGACTGCTACCTACTTTAACTCTTGTATTATTGCTATTTTCATTCTGGTATTTATAAATGAACAGTTTAAGCATTTTTGGTATAATGTTTTTATTCTCTTACAAGAACTAGTAAAATTGTGCATAATATTTTAAAAACACTCGTACATAATAGTCTATTATATAAAAATCAATAGAGTTATTGCTAGCTAGCTGTGATATGAATAGTAATCTTCTGCATACTGATAGACATTGCAAATATCATCTCTCTTACGATACTTGTACTTTCTAGTCACTGCAGCCATTACAATCAAAGAAACTAAGCCAATTACAAAGTGTAAAATACATAAGTCTAACTTGCAACCATAATGAATGAGGTCCCAAGCAAATATAGAAAAATGAAGAAAACATAATGAAAACAACTCAATTATTGCTTTGATGAAGAAGTAGACACCAAATAAAAGTCCTTTCATGTATTGAGGACTCTGACAGCAAATAAACTGCCACATTGCAATGTAAAATAGCATCTGGCTCACTGCAGACAAGAGTAGTTGCAAGGGTGGCAGAAACATTTTGGGTATGCTTACAAGCTGTAATCCATTTATGTTACTATTGTTAACTCCAACACATTGACTGTTGAATGAGTAACTCTCATTGTCCTTTGAAATGAAGCCACATAGAATGTAAATCAAGAAAAAAATGCTCATAATCAGCAAGCTCATTCCCATTCTCTTGAAAATGCTGGGAATGTAACGAGACAAATAGGGCTTTACAAGGAACAAAAAGAATGGAATGCTAACAATAACTGTTAGTGACAACAGAATTCCATTGTGAAAAAAAACTCTCTCGAAGATGCTGTGACTGTGTTTGCGATGATTAGATAACACTATTGTGCTATACAAATCCAAACTAAAGAAAGGTGATACTATAACTAAAACTTTGCTAATGTTTATGAAAACTTTAACATCTTCCACTTGCTCTGTAGTAAATGGTCCGCCATACCTATGCTTGCCATAGTCTATTCTAGACGGACGTTCATCCTCGCAGTATGTAAATGCACTCCTCCTCACTGGCTTCTTGTGATGATAAGCATATTTGATGATGGCATACACTTGATAATATGGATTAACTTTCAAGATGTTTGATTTGAACATGGATGAATATTTATTAGTTAAAAATAATACTGCCACTGAAACTATCACTGATAGGCTTATACAAACTTCATACACAACTGCATTGGACACACTTATGTGCACAATATGTCTGTAAGGATTCAATTCAATCCTATCATCAGGGATACTTTTAAACATTTTCACCAGTATATTAGCAACCTGCTCTACTAAGAAAAAAATATGAATGTAAGCATCTGAAATTGTAGTAGGCATATCTTGAAGTTGGTCAATTCCGAACTGAATAATGTTGGTGACAAAAAATACCCTTCCCAGATAGTAGCAGAATAAAGAGAGCACAAGCAGAGATAAAACCAGATAGTACTTGTAATCTATACTATCCACAATTACTGCCATCAAGATCCAAATAATCAGAGTAAGAAACTCAAATGTAATCATACAATATGTACTCATTTTCAAAACTTTATAACTTCCATACTTAACATCAGCAAGTAGTCCAGCCAATGGAGAAAATACTGAGAGAAAAGCTTCCACAATTGCAAATTTAGTAGCTTCTTTAGAATCCATAAACAGTGACATAGCTGAATGCTCGAGAAATAAGTAGTACAAGAGACTATTTGCAAAATGCCACATCAGTATTACCTGAGCAGTAGTTGTAAAGTAGCATAGAGAACATAGTCTCTTGTGAACAGCCATTATTCTATTCATATTTGCATTGTAACAAAATTTGGCTGTTATACATACGTGTATGGCTTGTTGTTGTTTTTTCAAACTTCAGTTTCAAAAAATAACGACGTAAATTTAGATAAACATTGCTGGTAGCAGTATTCTTAAATGTATCCCAAGAGTGTTGTTAAGGAAATCAGCAAAGAATCATGACTATTCCATTGTTAAAGCTGTTACTACTTTAAATAACAAAAGAATTGTACAAACACTTCCTCATATATCCTTAATTTCATTGTGCATGTAAAGTGAATGTCTTATTTGTCAACAACTTAATACTTCACAAACAATTATCATTGGACTGTACTGCTGTCTATTCATGCGTGTAAAAACACATTATTGCCGAAGGTTTTATTAGAACTCGTAAATATGCTTTTTTACAAGACAAACCCTCAAGAATCTTGGCTATTTTAACTATGTACACTTGACTTATACAAAAATATTTACTAAGACAGAACATTCTAAAAATGATATGTTTATTGTTGTTATAGTTGTTCTTGTTGTTGGTTTTCAGCTTGAACAACCAAAATTTGAGCTACTTACCGTAAGGGCTACAACTGGCCTGACAGTCTTTAAAAATAAATTGTGAGAGTCAAAGCACTACAATATTCCTGCACCACAAGTATAAGAACTATGCCATCCCACCCATGTACTAATCTTTTTCCACTTTCATCACAATTGTACTTAACATCATTTACACAATCAGCAGAAGCTCCTGTACAAAAGTGCCTTAGAGTACTTAATGAAGCATGCCATGAATTATGCTGCTGGTCCTTGAGCTTCAACAGCCCCATCCATCCCACAGCTGAGCCTCAGCCAACACTGTGTGCCAGATAGTTTGCATGCAAATGATCGTAGACTCCTTAATGGTTCAACAGCTCCTGCTCACCTCTGAACCTCAGCTCTGCCATAATCATTAAAAAAAAACAATCTGTCAAGCTTCCCACAGAAAACTTATCAAATTTAATCACATGTTCTTTATTCAATTATCTGCTGGTTATATCACCGCCACTGCCTGTCATGTGACACTGTGCCTGTGTACAATTATACTCTCCATTTCTACTTTGTCTGCTGGTTAATTTAATCACTGGTAAATTTATTTTCCTTGGGTACTGTTGTTGTTTTTTATTTCTAGTTATAATAGCTGGACAGAATTGTAGTACATGTGCTTTGTATAGATTAACAAATAATATCTCTTAGCCAGTAAAATTGTACATTATTTGATTGTAGAAATGATGGCTACACATACATGCACTGTTAACAATAATATGCATGTGTTGCATCAGGTTGAAATTATAAATCCCAACATTCTTTGCTGAAGAGTTAATAGTAAGACAGGTAAACTTGTACAACCAAAATGTCACAAAATTCTTTATAGTAATACTAACAGTTATAGGTAACTATAATTGCATAATTTTGTCATCTTACTTGTAGCTAACACAGATATAATACCATTTCATAACGTTATGATAAGACACGAATAAATACAATCTCTGTCAGTTATTGACAACTTTCTAAAAAAAAAAGAAGTTGAGAAAATAGTAAAAGGAGGAAGAGAAAAACTATAAAATGTTCTTTTGTAAGTAAAGAATCCATAATCTGACTCTGTTATCCTTGAGTAAATTATTGTAAGGATCATCATTTCCAATCATGAGGGTGATGTGTTCATTAATCAGCTTCTCCACTACTCATTATATTATGCTTTTAATTTTGCTGTGGCAGTTTACAAACAGTTTGCTCTACTACTACCTATTTCATGAGCCTGCTTATGTATCAATGATGATGGATGCAGTCAGTAGTACTGAAGTGATATTAGTTGAAGCTATTCTTTCTAGTTTATCTATTGTGGCTGGCATTTAGCAGATTTAAAGTTTGGGCGTTATACAGTTTTAAGAATGAGTTGCTCATTTTATGATAGTCTTTGAAATTGTAGCTCTCATATCTTGGATTCTAATGTCAGTTATAGTTACTACTGTAGATTATAAATTCTACATAATGCTGACTCTGATTGCAGTAGCATCAATTTTTTACTATCTGGGAAGAGTATTTTTTATTACAAATATTATTCAGTTTGGAACAGATCAGATACGAGACATGCCCTCTTCCAAGTCAGACCGTTATACTCATCTTGTACTAGCTATTTGTTGGAAATTTTGCAGCAAAGTTTTTGGTAAATGCGAGCAAAAGTCTAGCAAGAGATAAAATTGAATTAAACACTCATTACAAGAAAGTACATATAAGTACTACCAATGCAGTTGTATTTGAAATTTGGTTAAGTTTAGCTGTGATACTTAGTATTGTTGTGCTATATTTTGTTGAAAATAATTCGACTGCTTTTGTGCATGATAATATGAAAGGAAATCCTTACAAGTTGATATAATATGATGTCATTAAATTTACTTGCAAATACAGACGACCCATTAGGAAGAGTACATTTACCTACTGTGAAGACGAACGTCCATCTAGAATAGACTACGGCAAAATAAAATATGGAGGACCATTTCTTACAGAGCAAGTAGAAGATGTCAAAGTTTTTAAAAACATTATAATAATTTTGATTTTAAGCTCTCCATACTTTGTATTAGAATTAAGTGGTCGGGTTATATTGTATTGGTATCATCATCCTCAATGGAGTACTAAAATAAGTGAACGATTTTTTTCTGATTATGATGGAATTTCACCGTTAGTTATAACTCTGGGCATTACCTTGTTTCTAGGTGCAACTAAATTATGCTTTTACAAATACTTGCCCAGTATTTTCAAGAGAATAAGGATAAGTTTATTCATACAATGTGTTCTTTTCCTATTATGTATTGTATGTGGTGTCATTACTAAAGGACATCACAGCCCCACTTTAGTAGATTCTTGCTTAGGATTCAATAATAACAGTCATATTCATCCATGGAAGCTGTTGAAAATATCTGAAGTATTTTTGCTCTCTATTCAGCAACTATTATCTTCGCTGAGTCACATGTTTTTTTACATAGCTGTGTGGCAGTTTATTTGCTGTCAGAGTCATCAAAACATGAAAGGATGTTTATTTGGACTACTCTGGTTCCTCAAAGGAGTATTTGAATTGCTATCTCTGTGTCTTTTATATTTATCTATATACTCTTGGCATCTATTTAAATTTGGATGTGTTTTTGACTACTACATTGTTGCTTTTATAATTGGTTTTGTCAGTTTAATTATTTTCACTGTTCATGCTAGGAAGTACAAGTATCGTATGAGAGATGACATATGTAACATCTACCAGTTTGCAGAAGATTATGATTCGAATATTCCTTGATAATTTGTAATTAGCTATAGTTTAAACTTGTGCTTCATTACAAACAAATTTTAAGTTAGCATATTTGGTTCTACATCATCTTTTTGTGGCAGTGAAGATAAACACTAGTCTGGTTGTTATTTTAAGATGTTCAAATAGTAACTTTTTGTGTGAAACTGAAAATGGTTAGCTAATAATTATTCTTATGTATAATTGGCAGTTATTTACATACAAACTTTTTAAAATTAATTATTGTATGGAATGGTCATGTATAAGCATCTTGATTGCTCAGAATGTTAATTTACATAAAAGCAACTCAATAATTTAAATGATAATGTATATGGTAGATACTTTCTACACAAACAAGAAACAGCTATAGTATTTAACTAAGTTTATGAAAATTTCTCCTTAAGTTCCTACTGGAACTTCTCAGAACTAAGAACTGTACAGTAAACTCTAATGACACATAAAACAACTTTGTGCAATGGATTTCGATTCAATATGAATAGCAACTGAAGGAGTACAATAGAGTGAAACTCTAAATGTGTAAAGTTGTTGGCTCTAAAAGTAGTCCAAAAAGACTTGGGTATAAACGCATGAGGAAGTGTGATTTATGAATGGTTTAGAACATAACAAAGCAGGAAATGTTTCAATAATGTTGACAGTTGCTTTATCAGAAAGCGTCAACATCTAATTGGGGAGATTCTGTTCTTCTATCAATTAATATATAGCAGTGATTGTAGCTCACTTGTTTAGGAGTTTGTAGAAGACAACAATCACTAGGTTTGAAGTTATTCTTGTAGTATTTATACAACATTAATACATCAAAACTTTCTATTCCAAAATTACTACTTAAAGGTCATACAAATCTCTATAGAGAAGCTTATTTCATTACTCACACTTACAACATTGTCAGAAAATGTATGGGAATGTGTGAGGAGATGGAGATTAAACCCTGGAATAAAATACATGTCTGTTAGATTAATCATTGAATACCGCAGATATGACGAGTCTGTCGGCTAGTATTTGCATGAATGCCGTGGGCACGAATGGAAATGTCACAGACAGTTTATAAAACCTCGGTACCCAAAGATTAATCAATTTATTGTGTACAGGACATGCGCAATGGCATAGAAACCTAGTGGCTAATGTAATGGATGCTGCCAAGAAGTCTTTCCATTTTTTTATTCTAATAAGTCACTGAAAATATTGGAATGTGAAAGGCAAGAAGTACTGCCATCTTGTAGCATTGAGAATGAACAATTAGTTAGTCTAGACGATGAGGAATTACGGAAGTTTTTAGAAGAGAAAAAAAAAAAATTTTAATACTCAAAATGAAACATTACCCGACTTGAGAACGTGATAGCTATCGTTCGTGCAAAGGGATAAATGAAAAACGAAAAATTTTGAATATTTCATCCAAAGAATTAGATAGACTCTCGAGGAGTGCAAGCGGTAGTCTGTAAGGACCGAGCACTCTCAGAGCTAGTAAGAAAAAGTCTCTGCATTCATATGAAGTTAAATGATGTAATTGGCACAGAATGGTATTATAGAATTAGCAGCTCAGGAGATACAAGCGTAAAAATTATAGCTTAGGGGGACGCAATAACCCAACGCAATAACTCCGGGCTTCCCGTTACGGCTAAATATTGCGGGCACACGATACTTCCCAATTCAATACATTTTCTACGTAAAGGCACCCAATAGGCCGATTCAGTACACAATAATATATATGTTTGATTTGGATAACATGGTGACTGAACTTAAGTAATAGTTATAAACCAATACTGAGGCTTGTAAGCGATTTACAAATCCTGAGACACGTGGGCGAACCCCGATTGGCGTGGGTTTGTGAATCGCAATACAAACCGATTTTATTGGTTTATAACTACTTTATAGCCCGTTGATAATTGGCGAGCTAGCGTAGCGTGCGAGACACTTACAGGGGTAACACAATTGAAAATCGGGGATGTTTGTATATTTGGCGAGCGAGCGAACAGAGCGAGACACTATCAGGGGTAAAGCAATCGAGATTTCGCTATATTTATTTATTTATTTATTGGCGAGCGATCTCTGAGAATCCTTAGTGGCGGTGGTAAGTCAATGCGCTCTTTGTCATGGCTATAAGCCGTGCGAAACAGTATTTACTTGAAAATACATTGTCCACTAGACTACTGCGAAGGTAAGTCTGTGTAGGTGCATGTCAAGTTGTGTCAAAGCATTGTGTGTTACAACCACTACTTAGCTAAAGAATATCACAAAGAAAACTTTTAAATAACGTGTATTGTTTTGTTGTTGTTGTTTTCCTTCCAAGCAGTTGCAGAGATATGTTACTATGGCACTGAAATCCCTTTACCCTGTATGCTAAATAAAAAAACTGGACCTTATTTTAGTAGCTTCAGTGTTAGAAGTCAAAATCATTCATATAAAAATAGTATAGTCTTTAGGCTCGCTCGCCATTTGTGCTCAAGCACACCACTAGTTGGCGAGCGAGCGAAGCGAGCGAGACACTCTCAGGGGTAACGCAATCGAGATTTCGCTATATTTATTTATTTATTTATTTATTTATCTGTTTGTGGGGTACGTGAGACTTCTGTTTTCGCCCACGCCTCTAATTACGTAAGATAGGTAAAGCGTTCACAGTTCCAGTATTTTCAATTAACGAGCGCGGAGAAGAATCATCCTGCTGCACTGCCTTACGCAACTTTGTTTCAACCAAAAAGTTTACTGGTAACTATGTAGCTATGTAGCTACTGAACTACTTAGGATGTGGTACTTTCAGAGAATTTTAAGTTCATGAATTTTCGGCTATGGGTGAGCCTTCTAGTGAATTTCCACAACTAAAAAGAAATGAAGTAAAGCCAACTGTATATAGTCAGCTAAAATAAAGGACAAAGACTGTTGTGAATGGGGTGCAGCCCTTGAATGAGGTGTTAACAAAATGAATGTAGTGACAATTTTTGCACAGACAAGTGATTGAGTAATAAGCACACATATATGTAACTCTAGAAATGAAATAAAGTAAGTCTTTTTTCCGAGTGTCCTCCTCGGCCTCGTCGGCCACTCGGAAAAAAAGCTTGTGTTATTTGCTTCTATCAATACATACACATACACATGTAACTTTATTCTGTGTCTCTTTCCCTGTCTTATCCTTATCTTCTTCCCCACGTTACCTGACTCTTCTCAGGACTTATTTACTTTATTTCATTTCTAGAGTTACATATATGTGTGCTTATTACTCAATCACTTGTCTGTGCAAAAATTGTCACTTCATTCATTTTGTTAACACCTCATTCAAGGGCTGCACCCCATTCACAACAGTCTTTGTCCTTTATTTTAGCTGACTATATACAGTTGGCTTTACTTCATTTCTTTTTAGTTGTGGAAATTCACTAGAAGGCTCACCCATAGCCGAAAATTCATGAACTTAAAATTCTCTGAAAGTACCACATCCTAAGTAGTTCAGTAGCTACATAGCTACATAGTTACCATTTGCCACTGCTTTCGAAGTTTATTCAGGTAATTCTGTTAGTTTAGTCTGGGATCAGAGACTTTAGATTCTCTGATGCTAACTGAGAATGGAAAGGGTTACTACACTGTGCACTTACAGTTAGATGTTGTTTTTTTTCTTCCAAGCAGTTGCAGAGAGTTGTTACTATGGCACTGAAATTTCTTTACCCTGTATGCTAACTTGAAAAACTGGACCTTATTTTCAGTAGCTTCAGTGTTAAAAGTCAAAATCCTTCATATAAAAACAGTATAGTCTTTAGGCTCGCTCGCCATTTGTGCTCAAGCACACCACTAGTTTATTTATTGGCGAGCGAGCGTAGCGAGCGTGACACTTACAGGGGTAACACAATCGAAAATCGGGGATGTTTGTTTATTTATTATCGAGCGAGCGAAGCGAGCTAGATACTATTAGGGGTGGATAATGCAAAATCGGGTATATGTTATGTATATATGTATGGATGGTACGTATGCTCTTTTAATTAAATTAAATCGTACAGCCGCTTTTTAACGAAGACTAACGAAGTTTGCGTAGAGTTCTTTTTAGCTTTCACAGCGCTTCACAGCCTGTCTTGTCGGAATCCTTGGCTACTCTACTCCATGTAGTGGTAAACTTTGAGCCAGAGGTAAGCTGTAGATTACATGCACTATTCTCAAAGCTATGCCGTTTTTTTAGCTGCTTGTTTGAAACTCCGCCCATTCCCCGTTTATTGTACTTCGAGAACGAGAGAGAATAAAAAGAAGCTTGTCTTTCCACGGCAGGCTTGGGGTCTTTTAAGTTGTTTTGGCATTTGAAATTTGGCATAGACTTAGAGTAAGGGTCACTAAGACTAATTCTGCAAAAAACAAAAATAGGAGAAAGAAAGAATTTTTCCTATGACTTACTTTTGGAGCCTATATCTCAATTTCAATTTTTAAGTGAAGTGCCCCCTTTTCGCATAGACTGTCACATTTGTTGGCTAAAATTACAAAATAATAACACTGGTTTAGTTTTTTATCCTAGCTGAGAGCTTGTTCAAGAGTTACTGGTAATTGAAATTATCAGAATGGCAGATATTTGATACTACAAAAGTTACCATTAATCAGGTAAGAGAGTGATTTTGTATTTGTTTGCTGAAATAAAAGGTCATAACTGCTATTATAGTGTTTGCATGAACTAAGCTAAAACATAGTAACAATACTGTAGTTTTATGTTACCTAACTATCAGGCTCGCTCGCCATTTGTGCTCAAGCACACGACTAGTTTATTTATATATATGGAAGTACGTATGTCATTTTGTACTTTGACCCTCGCGTTTTTGTGTTAGCTATGTGGTCGACCCCGTCCCAAATTGCACTAAACAGAATCCTCTGGTTTATCGATCAGTACCCGTATCACCCTAGAAATTGAATTGTTTACCGTTTGAATTCTTTTGCGGGTGCAGTTTTTCTATTTGAGTTTGTGGCGATGGTAAGTCAATGCGCTCTTTGTCATGGTTATAAGCCGTGCGCAACAGTATTTACTTGAAAATACATTGTCCACTAGACTACTGCTAAGGTAAGTCTGTGTAGGTGCATGTCCAGTTGTGTCAAAGCATTGTGTGTTACAACCACTACTTAGCTAAAGAATATCACAAAGAAAACTTTTAAATAAGGTGTATTGTTTTGTTGTTGTTGTTTTTTCTTCAATTTAAGCAGTTGCAGAGAGTTGTTACTATGGCACTGAAATCCCTTTACCCTGTATGCTAAATTTAAGAACTGGACCTTATCAGTAGCTTCAGTGTTAGAAGTCAAAATCATTAATATAAAAATAGTATAGTCTTTAGGCTCGCTCGCCATTTGTGCTCAAGCACACCACTAGTTTATCTGTTTATGGGGTACGTGAGACCTCTGTTTTCGCCCGCGCTTCTAATTGGCGAGCGAGCGTAGCGAGCGAGACACTTACAGGGGTAACACAATCGAAAATCGGGGATGTTTATTGGCGAGCGAGCGTAGCGAGCGAGACAGTATTAGGGGTGGATAATGCAAAATCGGGTATATGTTATATATATGTATGTATGTATGGATGGTACGTATGCTCTTTAAACGCGCGCGCGGGGAACTTTTTTCTCCTAAAAACACGGCTATTTAGGCTTGACTCCAGTTTATTCTGAAACTACAGCATTAAGCAAACCTTACTTTATACTTAAGCTCCAAAGTATGAGAAAATTCCTGCTAAAACGCTTGTTTTCAAGACACAAAAAGTTGATTCGACGGTTACTATGGCATTGAAGACCCTTTTCCAGACTTAATTTCAAAACTTCGCCATTTTATGGGGGGATACGGAGTGCCGGTTGTTGGTTGTCAAGAGCCGTTGGTAGTCAGAATGCCGTAGTATTAATGCTATGGAAGCTACTACTTCTCGAGGGAAGCTGAGATAAGTACGCAATTCCATATTTGTTAGCTAAATATGCAAAATTAACTCTGGCCTTTCTTTTTTGTAGCTAAGAGCTTGTCAACAGTGACTGGTAAATTCAAATAGTCAGATTGGCTCAAATTTGGTACTACAAAAGTTACCACTGCTCAAGAAAATGAGGTAAGAAAGTAATTTTGTATTTGTGTGCTAAAATTGATTGTCTTTTGTTTTTGTAGGTGAGAGCTTGTTGTCAAGAATTCGAGGTAATTCAGATGGTCAAAGTAACTTCAATTTGATACTACAGAAGTTATCAATACTCAATAATGATGTAAGTAGTAATTCCATATTTGTTGGCTAAAATTACAAATAATAACACTGGTTTATTTTTTATCATAGCTAAGAGCTTGTTCAAGAGTTACTGGTGATTGAGATTATCAGAATGGTTGATGTTTGATACTACAAAAGTTATTATTAATAAGGTAAGAGAGTGATTTTGTATTTGTTTTCTGAAATCAAATGTCATAACTGCTATTATAGTGTTTGCATGAAGTAAGCTAAAACATAGTAACATTTTATGTTACCTAACTATCAGGCTCGCTCGCCATTTTGTGCTCAAGCACACCACTAGTTTATTTATATATATGGACGTACGTATGTCATTTTGTACTTTGACCCTCCGTATTTTTGTGTTCACTCCGCGTTCGACCCCGTCCCAAACTTCACTAAACAGAATCCTCCAGTTTAGCGACCATTACCCGTATCACCTTAGAAATTGAATTGTTTACCGCTTTGAATTGTTTTGGGGGTGCTTGCCCCGAAACAGGAAAAGACCTAAACTATATGATTCAGAGAGTGAACAATATTGCCCTATTACTGTACAAGAGCTTTTTCGTAAGCACTACTTTGAAATTTTGGACCACATCATTAACAGCATCAAGTCAAGATTTGATCAGCCTGGGTACGCATTGTACAAGACAGTTGTGCAGTTAAAACTCAAAATCTTATGGGAGCTCCATTTCTATTCGAGTTAGTGGCGGTGGTAAGTTAATGCGCTATTTGTCACAGTTATAACCCTACTCAACAGTATTTACTTAAAAATGCATTGTCCACTAGACGAACCACGAAGGTAAGTCTTGCGTAGGTATGTTCAGTTGTGTGAAAATATTGTGCGTTACAACTACTATTACGAATATCAAAAGAAAATTTTAAACGTGATTTGATTTTGTTGCTTCTTTTTCAATTCAATCTGTTGCGGGAGCGGTTACTATGACATTGAAACCCCTTTACCTCATACGTAATGTAAAAACTAGACTTTATTTTAATAGCTTGAGTGTTAGTTGTTAAAATCAAATTTAACAATAGTGTAGTTTAAGGCTCGCTCGCCATTTGTGCTCAAGCACACCACTAGTTACTAGTTACGTAAGTTAGGTAAAGCGTTCAGAGTTACAGTATTTTTCAATTAACGAGCGCGGAGAATCCTGCTGCAGACGCAACTTTGTTTCAACCAAAAAGTTTACAGCTACTCTCTTCTTGAAACAATTTTGAAGTCTTTGTCAAGCTGCGCTTCTTTGCCACTGCTTTCGAAGTTAATTCAGGTAATTCTGTTAGTTTAGTCTGGGATCAGAGACTTTAGATTCTCTGATGCTAACTGAGAATGGAAAGGGCTACACTGTGCACTACAGTTAGATGTTGTTTTTTTCCTTCCAAGCATTTGCAGAGAGTTGTTACTATGGCACTGAAATCCCTTTACCCTGTATGCTAAATTAAAAAAACTGGACCTTATTTTCAGTAGCTTCAGTGTTAGAAGTCAAATATAAAAATAGTATAGTCTTTAGGCTCGCTCGCCATTTGTGCTCAAGCACATCACTAGTTATTTGTATGTATGAACGTACGTAAGGCATTTTTGTACTTTGACCATCGCGTTTTTGTGTTAGCTATGTGGTCGACCCCGTCCCAAATTGCACTAAACAGAATCCTCTGGTTTATCTATCAGTACCCGTATCACCCTAGAAATTGAATTGTTTACCGTTTTGAATTCTTTTGTGGGTGCAGTTAAAACTTGAAAACTTAAAGGACTTTCTTTTCTATTCGAGTTAGTGGCGGTGGTAAGTCAATGCGCTCTTTGTCATGGTTATAAGACATGCGCAACAGTATTTACTTGAAAATACATTGTCCACTAGATCACCCCGAAGGTAAGTCTGTGTAGGTGCATCTCCAGTTGTGTCAAAGCATTATGTGTTACAACCACTACTTAGCTAAAGAATATCACTAAGAAAACTTTTAAATAACGTGTATTATTTTATTGTTGTTTTTTTCCTTCAATTCAAGCAGTTGCAGAGAGTTGTTACTATGGCACTGAAATCCCTTTACCGTGTATGCGAAATTTAAAAACTGGACCTTATTTTCAGTAGCTTCAGTGTTAGAAGTCAAAATCATTCATATAACTATAGTATAGTCTTTAGGCTCGCTCGCCATTTGTGCTCAAGCACATCACTAATAAATAACTTTATTAACCGATTACTTCCGGAATTAATTACTGCCGCGAGCGCCGTAAAACGGAATTTTTTTTTGGACGCGGTCGCGGTCGACCCTTCTAGAAGGAGTTACTTGAAAGCTACAGCAGCTAACTACAAATTATTATCTATTATCAATCTTACTTGGTTGTACTTTAACCACAAAGACTCCAGGCTAGGCTACCTCAGTCCAAACAGTTGTAATAAAACCAAACTGAAGCTGCTTTTCTCTGGCCGCGTTTATGCGCCTATCGGAACTACCGGTTTTTAGTTCGTGGTCGCGTATACGCGCCTATCGGAACTAATCGGTTAATAACTATCTCTGTCCATTTTCCTATTACTTTTTAGTGGTTGCTAAGAACTATGTTAACTTTTTCCCTCTAATACATTTTCGTACGGGAATACCGAGGACTGTATCAGATTTATAATACTGGACGAATTATGTTTAATTTATCCTGATAGCTAACACTATACATTTAAGTTTTAAATATGTTTCATGAGGGTCTTCATTTTTCCTTTTACACGCTCCGTCTCGAGACTGGTGTTGTTATAGTTAACTAAAACTAAGCCTTAGGGAACATGAACTAAACAAAAACAAAAAGCTAAATATTTTAGAAGACAGTAAATTCGATTAAACAAAACGTCCAGTAGAGTGGATGACAAAAACTAAGAATAAGCAATTTTCACTGTAACAAATTCACCTTGAATCATGGCATTAGCTACTAAATGAAGGTATAAATTGCCATCAAGCAAACATTCTCTAAACTATATAAAAAATATCATGCTATATAATACAATACAATACAGGATGTTTGTGACAGAGTTTTCTTTTAAGGGGTGTGAAACTTTTTTCCTTCAGGGCACTAGGTGTTGATTACCTGCTTACTGATATGAAAGGACAAGAACAAAGGGTAAGGAACAATGTAATACACAGAGAGGCAAGAGATGACTTAGGAATAGCACATAACAAGACAATGGGTTAAGCATACGACTTAGGCAGAAGGATAGGCGAGCGGGGAGTCGGAGGCCAAAGATGACCCGCAAAGCAGGAACACCCTCCACTTCTGATGCGGCTAGGTATCACCTTAGGAGCAGGGAAGTTGGTCTTACTAAGGAACAATTCATGAACTATGCCCCCCCTCCCTAACCATTCCCCTATGTCCCTCCTACTCCTCTGCCCCTCTTGTGGACATTAATTTTGTGCTCTCTCCCAGCATCACATATGACGCCTCCAGTCTACCTTGGAGGTTGGATAGGCGAGCGGGTCATCTTCGGCCTCCGACTCCCCGCTCGCCTATCCTTCTGCCTAAGTCGTATGCTTAACCCATTGTCTTGTTATGTGCTATTCCTAAGTCATCTCTTGCCTCTCTGTGTATTACATTGTTCCTTACCCTTTGTTCTTGTCCTTTCATATCAGTAAGCAGGTAATCAACACCTAGTGCCCTGAAGGAAAAAAGTTTCACACCCCTTAAAAGAAAACTCTGTCACAAACATCCTGTATTGTATTGTACTGTATCACATATATATTCCTACTACCTTATCTGGCTTTTGTCATTCAATTCATATTGCACTAGAAGGCCCACAAGGCCGAGATTTTATGCAAAGAATATACCTCTGTCAAAGTCTGTACACCTGCGCGGTCTTCTGCCTTACCTCTAGTTTGGCAATTATTAAAAACATTGACTCAACCTTGAACATATTGCAACAAAAGCAAACTCAACTAATATGTTTCATTATTATGTTCTCTATAACAGCAAAAGAGAGGAATCATCCTAGGGGAACATGGTGAAAATCAGAAAAATGTGTAAACCACTTAATTCTAACTTAACAGCTTGTGGTTTTTGGTATTTTTGGTCATATCTTTGTTTTGGTACCTCTTACATCAAAAGTTAATGATATATACTAAAGTTAGTAGTCAGAAACAAAGTCTGAATGAGTTACATTATTTTTCAATTAACAATTTACTTGACTATCAAATGTTCCTTTCTCATCATCATCATGAGACATGTTCATGCAACCAGTTTCCTGCTGTTGTTGCCATAAATAGAAGTGCATTCGATGTTGCACTTCTTGCATGAGCATCTCAGAGTAGTACGTTCAATCTGGCAATTACATCCTCAGCAAGTGTTGAGGAGCAAGAGGTAGAGATGTTTGGAGTAGCACAAACTCCTTTTCATACTCCTGCCATTCCCAGTCAGCTAGATGAAGTGCACCAGCAGATTCTTTCCATTCCCTAACTTGAAGGTACACATGAAGGCCATGATCCTTTGCTGCTACTGAGTTAGTGGCAAGGACTTTGGTTTTACATGAGATGTTTAGAAGCCACGATTTTACAGAATTGACTATAAATAACGTGACTTGATTTTGTTGCTTCTTTTTCAATTCAAACAGTTGCGGAGAGCGTAAAGCAAGCAGCATGTTCCTTGAGTGAGCAAAGACCTTCAATTCTAATCCGTGTTATGCAAAGTGACACAACTGACCATACCTACGCAAGACCTACCTTAGTGGTTCGTCTAGTGGACAATGAATTTTCAAGTAAATGGCTTAGCGTATTAACTTACGCCACATACTCGAATAGAAATGGAGCTCCCATAAGTTTTTGAATTTTAACTGCACTCGCAAAACCTTAGCAGTTTACCGCTTATTGCTGATAGTCAGCAGTGTTCAATGAATTTATTAATAGAACACATAGAACTTCAGACAAATTATTAGTTTTGGCCGTGTGGCTTTCTTGTGTTTCTATGAAATCCGAACCCCCCTGTGAAAACTCCTGGCTATAGACCTGAACCCATACTTAGTACTCACTATATCTGTTACATTTGTAGTGTCATGATGGGAGAGTCTACATAAGAAGTGTTTTATTTTTGTTTAGAAATTCCTGACTTTCTCAGTTTTAGTTATTCATTACTAAAAGCATCTTCAAGAATTGTTTTACTTTTTTCCCCGTAATTCTCCATTAATTATTTAGTTAGTTTTTTTGTATTTCTCAATATTTTTGCTGTGAACTGATGGGATGGCAGAAGACTCCAAAATGTGCTCAAATAGTACAAAAATTGCTATATGTATTATATTTAACAATTTCTTCCTCAGCCTTCTATTACTCATCTCTCTCTTTCACATGCTTTATTTAAACAATACAGAATTAAAAATATTTGGTCACCACTGGGAATTGAAGCCAGGACCACTTGGCTAACCACAAGAGTTCTGCCACCACAACCAGCTGGCAAACAAACATATCAATTCTATATTTATACTGTTAAGGGGTACTGCTACACTCTCAATAGACCAACCAAAGTTCTCTTTTCTCAAAGATTCTTTTTATCAATTCAATTTTATTTTACTCCTCCACTAATAGTATGGAGTTGAGGTGAGTCGATGTAGTATCAATCAGATATGGTAAGAATTGCTGTAGTAGCTTGGTCTGGTGAGGGGAAGAGATGGGACCATGCACCTACTGGAAGGACAAAGCCTTGACTACCATTGTTCTAGCATTGGATGGATCCTCTTCTCTACCTGATAGGACAAGGTTGCATACCTACTTGCAAGCCAGCCTGACAGCTAGCTAGTGGCAGTCATGGAAGTGTGGAGTGGAAACTGTTTTCCAAATTGGAGACTGTGACAGAAAAGCTCAAAACAATCTCAGTTTCATAAAAAAATTGTTTACATGTTACCGTAAATTGGGAATGCAGAAAATTTGCTCAAGATATATGTAAGTATTTAGAAATGGAAAATTAGCAAACAGTCACAAGTGAAGAAACCTGAACTCAAGATTCTATGCGTATTAGTCACTCTATCTCTGGATAATCACGAAAGAATTGGGTAGTATAGACTCTGGGGGCCTCCTGTCACATGAGCAATGACTGGAGTTTGTTTCTAACTATAACAAGAGATTGCACAATCATTTCCTTGTATAATTTCAGTTTCATTAGCTATTTACCTCAATGAGGTGTTAACTAAGCACCTAATTTTTTACAGTATATAATATATGATGTATTCATGAACCTAGCTTGAATATGTACACCCCTGATAGACCAAAAACATTGTATTAAAATACCTACTCCAGTAAATATTACAATTTCAATACATAATTACCAGAAGCTCAATTACTTTCTTTACATGTGTATATTATGTCTGCTAGTTTTCATCTGCTAGTATTTATCTAAGTTATGGCTACTGCCTGTGCAATCATTAAAATAATGTGTCACCATCTAACCTGTATCTCATATTGCTTGACTGCTACATAGTTTAACTCTTGTATTATTGCTATTTTCATTCTGGTATATACAAATGAACAGTTTAAATGTTTTTAATATTTTTATTCTATTACAATATAACTAGTAAAATTGTGCATATTATTTTAAAATCACACACACACACACACGATAATTATAACTAGTCTATAACATTAAAATCAATAGAGTTATTATTAGCTAGCTGTGATATGAATAGTAATCTTCAGCATATTGATAGACATTGCAAATATCATCTCTCTTACGATACTTGTACTTTCTAGTCACTGCAATCATTACAACCAAAGAGACTAAGCCAATTACAAAGTGAAAAATACATAAGTCTAACTCGCAACCAAAATGAATGAGGTTCTGAGCCAATATAGGAAAATGAAGAAAAAATAATGAAAACAACTCAATTATTGCTTTGATGAAGAAGTAGACACCAAATAAAAGTCCTTTCATGTACTGAGGACTCTGACAGCAAATAAACTGCCACACTGCTATGTAAAATAGCATCTGGCTCACTGCAGACAAGGGTAGTTGCAAAGGTGGCAGAAACATTTCGGGTATGCTTACCAGCTGTAATCCATGTATATTACTATTGTTAACTCCAACACATTGACTGTTGAATGAATAACTCTCATTATCCTTTGAAATGAAGCCACATAGAATGTAAATCAAGAACAAAATGCTCATAATCAGCAAGCTCATTCCCATTCTCTTGAAAATGCTGGGAATGTAACGAGACAAATAGGGCTTTACAAGGAACAAAAAGAATGGAATGCTAACAATAACTGTTAGTGACAACATAATTCCATTGTGAAAAAAAATCTCTCCAAGATGCTGTGACTTTGTTTGCGATAGTTAGATAACACTATTGTGCTATACAAATCCAAACTAAAGAAAGGTGATACTATAACTAAAACTTTGCTAATGTTTATGAAAACTTTTACATCTTCCACTTGCTCTGTAGTAAATGGTCCGCCATACCTTTGCTTGCCGTAGTCTATTCTAGACGGACGTTCATCCTCGCAGTATGTAAATGCACTCCTCCTCACTGGCTGTTTGATTTAAAACTGGATGAATATTTATTAGTTAAAAATAATACTGCCACTGAAACTATCACTGATAGGCTTATACAAACTTCGTACACAACTGCATTGGACACACTTATGTGCACAATATGTCTGTAAGTATCCAATTCTATCCTATCATCAGGGATACTTTTAAACACTTTCACCAGTATATTAGCAATCTGCTCTACTAAGAAAAAAATATGAATGTAAGCATCTGAAGTTGTAGTAGGCATATCTTGAAGTTGGTCAATTCCGAACTGAATAATGTTGGTGACAAAAAATACCCTTCCCAGATAGTAGCAGAATAAAGAGAGCACAAGCAGAGATAAAACCAGATAGTACTTGTAATCTATACTATCCACAATTACTGCCATCAAGATCCAAATAATCAGAGTAAGAAACTCAAATGTAAACATACAATATGTACTCATTTTCAAAACTTTATAACTTCCATACTTAACATCAGCAAGTAGTCCGGCCAATGGAGAAAATACTGAAAGAAGAGCTTCCACAATTGCATACTCAGTAGCATTTTGAGAATCCATAAGGAGTGACATAGCTGAATGCTCGAGAAATAAGTAGTACAAGAGACTATTTGCAAAATGCCACATCAGTATTACCTGAGTTGTAGTTGTAAAGCAGCATAGAGAACATAGTCTCTTGTGAACAGCCATTATTCTCTTCATTATTGCATTGCATCAAAGTTTAGCTGTTATACATACACATGACTTGTTGTTGTTTTTTCAAACTTCAGTTTCAAAAGTTAATGACAAAGTTAGATAAACATTGCTGGTAGCAGTCTTCTTAAATGTATCCCAAAAGTGCTATTGAGGAAATCAGCGAAGAATCATGACTATTGTATTGTTAAAGCTGTTACTAGCTTAAATAACAAAAGAATTGTACAAACGCTTCCTCACATATCCTTAATTTCATTGTGCATGTAAAGTGAATGTCTTATGTATCAACAACTTCATACTTCAGAAACAATAATTATCATTGTACTGTATTGCTGTCTATTCAAGTCTGTAATAAAACATTATTTCCTAAGGTTCTATTTGAAACTCGTAAATATGGATGGTTTGCTGCAATATCAGTACTAGTTCAAGTATGGGAGGGAAGAGGCACTAGGGGATGAGAGATGGGTAAAGGATCAGCTGAAGAATTAATTTCCTGTGATAGAGTGTGGTTGGGTAAAGGATCAGCTGAAGAGTTAATGTCATGCGATAGAGTGTGGACTGGAAAGTCGGGTGATAGAGTGAAACTGTTGCCACTGACCTCACCATATAAGCTGCCATCAACAATTAATTTGTTTTGCCTCAACTTAATTTTCTGTGGATTGGTGCCATTGGAAATTAAAGATCTTCTCTCTTTCAACACAATACCTTCACATTTTCTCTCGGCAGGTAACATAAAAGGTTTAATAAATACATTTGGGACTGAGAGCTTCCTTTTATTAGTGAGAATAAGAGTAACATCAGCTGATCTTAATAGTTTTACTAAGATTGGACGGGATATAACGGTCTGACTTGGAAGTAGGCATGTCTCGAAGCTGATCTGTTTTAAACTGAATAATATAGTTAATATAAGACTGTTATATTCATCTTGTACTATTTGTTGAAAATTTTGCAAAGTTTTTGGTAAATGCAAGCAAAAGTCTAGCAAGGGATAAAATTGAATTAGACACTCATTACAAGAAAGTTCATATAAGTACTACCAATGCTGTTGTATTTGAAATTTGGTTAAGTTTAGCTGTGATACTTAGTATTGTTGTGCTATACTTTGTTGAAAAATATTCAACTGTTCTTGTACATGATAATATGAAAGGAAATCCTTACAAGTTGATATATGATGTCATTAAATTTACTTGCAAAAACAGACGACCCATTAGGAGGAGTACATTTACCTACTGTGAAGACGAACGTCCATCTAGAATAGACTACGGCAAAATAAAATATGGAGGACCATTTCTTACTGAGCAAGCAGAAGATGTCAAAGTTTTTAAAAACATTATAATAATTTTGATTTTAAGCTCTCCATACTTTGTATTAGAATTAAGTGGTCAAGTTATATTGTATTTGTATTACTATCCTCAATTGAGTACTAAAATAAGTGAACGATTTCTTTTCGATTATAATGGAATGTCACCGTTAGTTATAACTCTGGGCATTACCTTGTTTCTGGATGCAACTAAATTATGCTTTTACAAATACTTGCCCAGTATTTTCAAGAGAATTATAGGCATAAGTTTATTCATACAATGTGTTCTTTTCCTATTATGTATTGTATGTGGTGTCATTACTAAAGGACATCACAGCCCCACTTTAGTAGATTCTTGCTTAGGATTCAATAATAACAGTCATATTCATCCATGGAAGCTGTTGAAAATATCTGAAGTATTTTTGCTCTCTATTCAGCAACTATTATCCTCGCTGAGTCACATGTTGTTTTACATAGCTGTGTGGCAGTTTATTTGCTGTCAGAGTCCTCAAAACATGAAAGGATGTTTATTTGGACTACTCTGGTTCCTCAAAGGAATATTTGAATTGGTATCTCTGTGTATTTTATATTTATCTATACGCTCTTGGCGTCTATTTAAATTTGGATGTGTTTTTGACTACTACATTGTTGCTTTTATAATTGGTTTTGTCAGTTTAATTATTTTCACTGTTCGTGCTAGGAAGTACAAGTATCGTATGAGAGATGACATATGTAACATCTACCAGTTTGCAGAAGAGTATTATTCGAATATTCCTTGATAATTTGTAATTAGCTATAGTTTAAACTTGTGCTTCATTACAAACAAATTTTAAGTTAGCATAATTTGGTTCTGCATCATCTTGTTGTGGCTGTGAAGATAAACACTCTGGTTGTTATTTTAAGATGTTCAAATAGTAACTTTTTGTGTGAAACTGAAAATAGTTAGCTAATAATTATTCTTATGTATAATTGGCAGTTATTTACATACAAACTTTTTAAAATTAATTATTGTATGGAATGGTCATGTATAAGCATCTTGATTGCTCAGAATGTTAATTTACATAAAAGCAACTCAATAATTTAAATGATAATGTATATGGTAGATACTTTATACACAAACAACAAACAGCTATAGTATTTAACTAAGTTTATGAAAATTTCTCCTTAAATTCCTACTGGAATTTCTCAGAACTAAGAACTGTACAGTAAACTCTAATGACACTTAGAACATAGCTAACCCCTTTTTTGTATTGTGAAGTAGGCATTCTATCCAGCATAGTGTTGTTCAAGTGAGTGCACAGGGATACTAAATGCCAGAAGGGAGGATACTAAATGCCAGAAGGGAGGATACTAAATGCCAGACGGGAGGATACTACTGATAGTATCCTCCCTTCTGGCTAATAGTATCCTCCCTAAATGCTAGAAGGGAGGATACTATTAGCCAGAAGGGAGGATACAGCATTAATTAAAGAATTTTTATTTTATCTATGGTGCAAGAATGTTGTTTGCACAGTTTTCCTGTCAGATGCGAAAGATAAAATGGATTCATCGCTAACAATATTTTTCTTAACTAATACAATCATCACCAAAATGAGAAAGTGAGAAAGAAACCAATAACATAATGAACAATAAAAAAGCAGTTACATATGTTGCATGCGTTATTTTAAAATAGGTAAATGTTCTTTTTGACTAAATTCGCTGAAGTTGACTCTAATTCCATCACTTTCGCCGGTTCACTGGAGTCGAGCGCACAACACATAAAAATATTCTATGCGCCATGGCTCCTTAGAATTGCTGCAATTACTGGATACCTCTCCGTAATGTCTCTGCCGTCTTTGTCGTAGAGTGTCAACATAAAACAAAGGATAGAAAAAAATATTTGGTAACTAAGGCTATAGTTACTACGTTCTAAAACTGATAGACAACGAAATCTCGTGAACTTCCGCCAATCTAACCCCTCGGGCCACTAGTATCGCCCTCGCTACGCTCGATGGTACAGCCCGCAGCCCTCGCGATGTTCTGTGGGCGGTAGATCCCTCGATTTCGTTGTCTATCTATATAAAACAACTTTGTGCAATGGATTTCGATTCAATACTATTAACAACTGAAGAAGTACAATAGAGTGAAACTCTAAATGTGTAAAGTTGTTGGCTCTAAAAGTAGTCCAAAAAGACTTTGGTATAAACGCATAAAAAAGTGTGATTTATGAATGGTTTAGAACATAACAAAGCAGGAAATGTTTCAATAATGTTGAAAGTTTCTTTATCAGAAAGCGTCAACATCTAATTGGGGAGATTCTGTTCTATCAATTAATATATAAGCAGTGATTGTTGAG
>WLWD01006234.1_pt1 | contig 46887 bp, 37 predicted proteins | sample 6712731 | NCBI WGS metagenome assembly WLWD01 (sample SAMN12718690, study PRJNA576275) | sponge metagenome | isolation source: marine sponge | host: Mycale hentscheli | place: New Zealand: South Island, Marlborough, Capsize Point | collected 2014-11-01 | reverse complement strand
TTAATGTTGGCAAGCAAACAAGGAACTATCTGGAATGTGAAAATTTGATAGAATTATGACGACCTTTTAGTGAAAGACTCTTAGACCTTGCAAAACTGGCTGATCTTGAGCTAGTCTAACTGTCAACTGTTTGTGTATTTATTTATTTATTTATTATTTTATTATTATTATACTATAGCACCGTCTTTTTCAATGCAAAATGTATGGTAATACCACAACAGTGGAGAAATTAATAGTGCTCTAAGCAGGAAATGTATTGAATGGGAATGTTACATGAAACATAAATAATTAATTAAGTGCAGTCATGTCAGTCACCACTGGCACATAAAAGGTAAAGTATCATTAGGTGTTTCAAGTTATAACTTCGGGTGCCGTAAATATTTTGACAATTTAACTACCAGTTTGTAGTATAGCTGGGCTGGCTCTCTCGCCACTCTGTGCTTTAAGACTTTGATTTAGACCCAAGAGTGACTCGCTAATTTCTACTTTAGGTTGTTGTTTTTTTCTCGTCCCACAGTGTTTTATACCTTTTTTTTTTTTTTTTAAGTTCAGAATATATGCACATCTACTAAACTCACCGACTGGTGACACTGATGTTCTCCCTCCTCCCCTCTCCCCCTACAAAAATCCTGTATTAAACCCTGATTATAAAGTGTGTCTGTTAGTTGTTGTTTTTTTGTTTTTTTTTGTTTTTTTGTTGCTGTTGTTTTTTGCTAGTGTAGCTGTAGCATTAAGATCTCACTAGTACCAGCTAAAGATTAAACTACTACAGTACGTCTTAAATTTTTACTGCAAACAAATACATATTGTGCATGCTTAGATATTTAGTGTGATGATCCTTACCACATAATCCCATTGCAACATATTATTAGCTACGTGTACATTAAAAAAAATTCTGTGAATTCCATGTATTTTTGGACAGCAAGAGTGCCTACTACAGAAATCAGTTTTTAGTTGTTGTTTTTTTGGTGTTGTTTTTTTTGGTGTTGTTGTTGTTTTAACAATGATACTTTTCTTGTGTTTCCCACACCCTTTACCTAAATGCTCCGCTCATAATAGGGTCTGGGGACTTTGCCTTATCAAATTTGTTGCAATTCCCGGTTTGTTTGAATATCAATGCCCTTTTACCCAGAGGAATCTCATCCACGCACACATGCATTCATTGAACTCAAACAATAGCAACATAAGACATTGATATGGAGAGAGGCTTCAGTCAATAACCATTTTACTACCACTTTCCTCCAAAGCCTTTTGAGCTAGTGTCCGTTCTGGCTGAAACTCACAATCTTTGTCATTTTTACTTGCTTCACATGTATATCTATACATAAATTCTTATTTTTGATTCTTAGTCATTATATAAAAAAGGTTTTCATGACACACACATACATATCGTTTAACCCTTCCTAAGTGGTAAGCACAATGACTAGCCTTACACCTTAATAATGCTAATAATAACTAGGGGTGCGCTCAAAGCACACAGTGTGGCGAGTGAGTTAGCCCAGCTATAAAAAAAAAAAAAAAATTGGGAAAAAAAACAAAAAAAATAACACCCCACAGCTAAATTGACGATACTTTACCATTTATTGACAAAAATATATGCTAGCGAGCCTATGTATATATAGGCTTAGAATATTCCTGCGTGCCATGAAACGAAATCAACAGCTAAAAAACGTTTTAAGAAACTTAGTGAAAAATGGTACTGATCGTACGAAGCTCCGCCCTATTTACGTAAAGAGAGGCGACGTACCAAAGCCATATATATATATAACATATATACCAAATTTTGCCTTGATCTTGGCTCGAGAGTGTCTCGCTCACTTCGTTCGCTCGCCAATAATGTAGAGCTTCCATTCAAAAGTAAAACAGTATGCAGCTATACGAATTTGCTAGCATCTGTGTAGTACGCATGTGTATGGGTGTGTTGTTGTATGTGTAATGTGTATGTTAGTAGTAGTGAGTGAACATTGGCAGCAACATACATTGAGACCATGTGGTACACATGTAATGACAAACTTCTGTTCTAATACTGATGTGCTTTGATTTGCTGATTTAATACACAGAAGTGTCTTCAGATTCCAAATAGTGCCCAATTTTGTGTGTAATACAATAAGACATGGGTATAGCTAAAGTGTATGTATGTGTGTAGCTTGAGGTTTAGAATATTTAAGCCATGTATAAGTGAAAGTTATAAAGCCAAAACACAGTGGATCTTTATGAATTAATGTACTGTAGGTGATAATGATTATTAATTAGTTTTAAAAAAAACAATGTTACAAATTGTGGTGTGAGTCTTAATGACCACGACCATGTTTAAATTGATTTGCTTGATTATTTAGTTCATTTTTTCGCAGATTGTGCTTTCGCTTTATATGTTCTTTTCTTCCACGCTTTTGTTGTACAGCACAATCTGATTCTGGGTGTGGTCTCTTCACTAGCCGTCCACTCACTGCCATCTTATTCCCTCGAGGAGCTCCTTCTCGGCGACGGGAAATTGCTGTAGGCTGGACGTTTATTCTTCTTCCAGCTACTGGTATTATTTCATTATTTTTTTTTAAGTAAGTATGTAATAGACTGCTCAATTTCGGAGTTGCTGATAATTCTGGTTCAGTGCCAGAAATAGTGTCCAAATAAACTGTAAAAAACTTTTTTAGCCCATGTAAATATTGTGTGTCCATTTGCTTTATTCGCTTGCATACATCATCCACAAATGAGCAACATAGCTGTGACACATTTTGCATAAGCTCATCTCCCTCATTGGTGTCTTTCTGTAGTATATTAATTAAAGTATCTAAATTATCTTCAGCAGAATCATATTCACTGTCACTGTTAGGAGAGATAGGAGCATTTGGCTCACATATTTCTGTACTATTAGTAGACATCATTTCAGAGTCTGTTACTGCCATACTGGTTTTTAAACTTTCATAGAATGCTTGGGTACCTGCTCTGTCTTCACCTAAAGCTATCACAGCATGCAAATATCTGCCCCTTGCATTAAAAAAAGGAATTAAATGAGGCGAAGTCAGTTTATATTTATTAACTACGGCACGCTGATGCTTACAAGGCTCTCCTGTAGGAAAGCCAGTAATTCCAACACTGCAAGTACATGTCCAATTCTCAGTATCTATGATATATTCTCGATCGCTGTGATTACTCTTAACTAAGTATAACAAATTATTACGATCGTGTTTAGTTATATCCGTATTATTTACCTGGTATGCTCCCAGTCCTTTGTGACGAAGTGAAATGTATCTGTCCATTCTATTATATGATAGCAATCTTCATTCATAGTACATTTCAAAAGTTACAGTTATAAATTCAAAAATTTGGACCAAATTGTAGGCTTTTATTCTTTGAAATACTATGTCTTTTAAAATTCGTATTCCGGCCTCTGCATAATTGTGACAGTCTATGGGAAAAGGGGGCACTTCACTCAAACAAAAAAAATTGAGTTATTTATGCTAATAAAAAGCTACAATTTATCTCAACTTAGTGCTAAAATACTGGAGGGTAAAACCTTCCCCTTGCAGAGAAACTGGCAGTTGAACTGGGCTGTATTCAGCAAAGCAATTAAACTAGAAATCGAGAAAACATAAATTGAATTTCCACTTCCGGCATAATTAATGTTTCCGTATACTTAACGGCGTACTCCGCATACGCAATTAAATCGTACAGCGGCGACTAACGAAGTTTGCGTAGAGTTCTTTTTAGCTTTCACAGCGCTTCACAGCCTGTTTTGTCGGAATCCTTGGCTACTCTACTCCATGTAGTGGTAATCTTTCAGCCAGAGGTAAGCTGTAGATTACATGCACTATTCTCAAAGCTATGCCGTTTTTTTAGCTTCTTGTTTGAAACTCCGCCCATTCCCCATTTATTGTACTTCGAGAACGAGAAGAAGCTTGTCTTTCCACGGCACGCTTGGGGTCTTTTAAGTTGTTTTGGCATTTGAAATTTGGCATAGACTTAGAGTAAGGGTCACTAAGACTAATTCTGCAAAAAACAAAAATAGGAGAAAGAAAGAATTTTTCCTATGACTTACTTTTGGAGCCTATATCTCAATTTCAATTTTTAAGTGAAGTGCCCCCTTTTCCCATAGACTGTCACAATTATTTGTATTTATTCCTCTAGTACTGGTGTTGTCTCTATAACATATGGCCCACTCTTGTCGTCTCTCCCAATAAGTATTCACATGCTCATTAAAATTTATATACTGCTTGGATATTAAATCTTGTTTTAGATCTTTGTATTTATTATTGAGGATGTATTCAGTTTTAGCATACACCATATTTCTTATTAAATGCATCAAATGTTGACGATGCTGAGACTGAATTTCATTGCTGCTATGAAGTAACCATCTCCACATGGTTTGTAGAAAATGAAATACACATAAGTACAGTGATGCACTGGGCCATGTCTTTTTCAAACCGCTTTGTTCAGCTTGGGAGTCATCAGTAATTATGTTGCCTGGACTACCTTTACGATAAAAACTATATGTAGGAAATAAATATTTTAAATGAGTCATAGCAGAATTAATTATTGATGTACTCTCCCCTGATGTAACCACCACTCCTAGAGGTAGCCCACCAGCAGCAGAGGAAGTTGAAATGACAAACATAGGATTATTATAGTCATCAAAAGAGGACCATGAATTAATAAATACGAGTTCGAATAGCGCAAATGCTTGAATTGAAGTTAGATGGAATATCCCAGCTCAGTGAATCACCGTAATACGCTAGTTTTGTTTCAGTATTAAGTGCCAATAATGTCCAATGATTTCCTTGCTTTATTCCATCAGAAATAAAAATGGACTTACTGCTATGGTCTTGTCCTACATTAAGAGCCAAAATAACCTTTCCATTCTGAAACACTTTGCTTTTCGATATCAAGAAATCTCTTATGCATTTATCTGGGGTACATACTACGCACATAATATCTTCATACTGCTGATTCAAAAGAGTGAACAATTCATTTATTTCATTTTCAGTTATCCAATTATCTCTAGTTAAATTTATCAGCTTTGTTTCATGATTTGAGCTAGATTGGCTAAAGAACTCCATAATTATTTTAGTATTAATTCCATATAAGTCACCAGTTTCGGTTAACCAAGTCATAATCTTACCTATGGTGCTGTTATGTTTTAAGTCGTAATGATACCACTGAATTTGTTTTAATCCATTATAATCCATCAATCCCATTGGAAATTTTATGTATATAAATTTTTTCACACTTACTTCTGTTTGTTTACATAGCAGACTTATGGCTTTGGTAATGGAAGTGAGTGAAGGAATCTCTGTTAGACCACATGGATGGACCACTGACTTTGCAACCTCGGAAATTACTATGTCCATGGATAGACTTGCAGATATGACTGGAGCATTATCATAACATAACTTTTCCAATCCTCCACCCTAATCATGTACAATAAATCAATAAGTTGTTATGTTGTTGTTTTATTCGTATTGTACTTACCATAAGATATTGACGACTTTTAGATAATTTTGTGGATGACTGTCGGGTATTATCTCTGGAGCAATGAAAAAAATGTTTAAGATAAATTTGTTTAATTTATATGTCAGTCATTGTAGTTTTTTAAATGGTGTTATTTTCAAGATAGTGAACTAATAAGAAAGTGTATTAACCTCTTCTTCTAATACATACACCAAAATTCCTTACCTTGTCAACAAAATTGCAGTTAATAACAGTAGAACTCTAAGCATCAAGATGAAACAATCGCTATAAGAGGAAAGAAACTCCAAAAACAGTTCAGGATCAGGAAAGTGATCTGGAACAGTAAAAGACCCAGCATTCACCCCTGGATCTGGGAACAAAGAATTCCCAGATTGTGCTGAAAAGATCCTGCATGGGAACAGTCACAAGAAGCCATAGAAGTAGAAACTTTGAAGACAGCATGGTAGCAAGCATTTCACCGCGGGAAGCCAAAAAAAAAAAAAATACACAAACTCTTGTTCACCGCGCATGCGCAAATGATTGAACTATCTGGTGCACCATGAACTTTGACCTTTAATAAACGTTGCTAGTTTTTCTAAGTCCTCAAAGGGTGCGTCGTTTAAAAAACGCCCCACACGTACGCCCACGCAAGAACAAAAACAATTTCTCGCGAACTCATTAGAGAGTCAGCTCTGCTCGCTTCGCTGAATAAAGTCAGGTTAGTTCCCTCGCTGAACCGCAATCGAGAGACGCTGCAGGAGATAGTCAGTTGAACGAGTGAAGCTTATTATTTGTCACTGTGGGTGTAGTAATGCATTTGCTGTAAACAAGCCCCAGTCCCGCCTTTCCTAATTCTACCTCAGATTCCAAATGACCCAACTGGTTTTCCACAAGGGAAGTTCAAAGTGCACGCAGTTCTTCGGTTCAAATTGTGGGAAAGCCAAAATGCGGGTGTTGGGTTCAAAGGTAAAATTCTACAACTGAAGCATGTACACAACCAAAAAATTTCGGTGCTGTTACAGCACTGGTTCGAGTAACAGTCTCGTATCGGGTTTGTATTGTGACCGACACGACCCTGGTTGCAGCCCCACCCATTTTGTGTTACTGGAACTGCAACGAAATGAAAGCCGATACTACAATGTACTATCTTGGTCGGTTAGTTCATTACTGCGCTGTTCCAATATCCCACTTACGTGCTCGGAACAGCCATTTATTGGTCGTATCAGTAAAAAAAAATGGAGGCTACAGGCGGAGACATGGAGAAGAGCAAAAGTGAGATATATAGCCAGCTAAATGAATCACACCTCTGCCTTTTTGAAAGTACCTGTTTGTTGACTTTAGAACTCAAGCTGGCTGACAATACTAAGGATAAGGGTAAGTTTTATTGGCAAAACGCCTGTCAGGCTGGTTGTCATTTTCCTGATGTGGTAAAAATCAGTATAAAGAGGGCACAAAGCAGGTCTGGAAAATGCCATACTCAAATAAAATGTCATTATACATAGATAAAACCAAGGATGGTCCAACAACTAAAGTTGTTAAACGCTACACAGTGAAAAATGGCTGGATTCACTGTAGGTGAGTAGTCATAGATATGAGCGATAGAATATATCCAGCTACAAATTACATTTAGGGCAAAAGTGACTGTAAAGAAGCGTTCATCAAATCCTGATCTTAAGCGAACGTCAAACACAGTGGTAGATCATAGTGATATTTATAAGGTAGGTTAGACTAACTTAAAGAAACTTTATTATGTTGCAAACATTACAGGAGGCAACAAAACATTTGTATCATAAGGATGAGAGGTTCCCCTGTCCTGATTGCAGTTCAGTAAGATATCCTTGTACAAGTTTATTTGAAATTATTTCATTTTTGATTTAAAATTTTGTTTGCAGTGGTACAAGGATGATAAAAGAAAAATACAACTTAGCTGTAGACACAAAGAAAAATCAGAAAGTGAGGAATCTTTGAAGGCATGGGACATTGATTTTCCTGACGAATCATGAATTTGAATGTTAATTTTCTTGATTGATAAATCATTGAACAATTAATGATGAATAACTGTGTCACTGTTTTGTTTAATTCATACAATTTCTTGATCTTCTCCACTGGCATCACCATAATCATCAGGTCTATTTGTACTCGGTGAAAAAGCCTCATCATTATTTGGAATATCTCTATAACGATAGTATTCCTCATCCTCTTTTGCTATTGCTTCCCATTCAGCCTGACTTGGACCTTCTGAGTAGTTACTATCCAGCCATTCGCGAAACTGATTAAAAGTACTATTTTTGGATGTGCTGATTTCTCTGGCAAATTTTCTCTACATGCACACACAGATGCATCAGTTATACACAAAGAATTCATTATAGTTTAAATCATACTAACAAAATTTCTTACCAGTATTGCCAAATTGTTCACATACACAATCCTGCAGTCATCAGAAGCTTTGATGGTTGCCATAAAACGTTCTGCAAATTGTGATGTCTGCATAGCTGGAAAGTTTCCACAAGGTTTTATTCCAAAAAGCTAATGCACATGTATAATAGATGATGACACCAACATTATAACAAAAAAGCAATTGTTTGTATGTTTGTCTTACCCTACGTCGTTCTTCGCATCTTAAATCTGTGAGCCGGTTTCCACAAAATGTTTTTGCTTTGTTAAATTTTAACTTATTTCGGCTTTCCCCACGCATCACTTTGACAATAGCTTGCTATAATATAACACAGTTACTGGATACATGTATGTACATATAGTTTAACTTACGCCAATATCACTTGCTGAAGGCTGGCGTGTTAAAGATTTTGCATAGAGAGCTCCCATTTCTCGAACTAAGCCAAACTGTATGTAATAATTTAGGAATAAATTTTGTTACATAGCTAATGAAATATACTTACTTTATATATGCTGCTTTCCACACAGAACAATGTTTCAGATTGCTGCCTTATTTCGTCATTTAATTGTTTCAATTCTGCCTCTATCTTGCTAATTGAAATACTCATTTTCTTACACTCCTCCCTGGTTTTTTTTTGCTCTTCAAATAACTGACAGCAGACTTCATAGGACTTCTGCTGCAATTGAGAACTACGATGACTTTCTTCTCGTCTTGGCATTGGCAATCTGGTTGCAGCGAAAGGTCTGGAGCCCCCAGAACCACTGCCACCGCTTGTGCCACTGCCAACGCTTGTACCACTGCCGCCGGTTGTGCCACTGCTACTACCAGAGCCAGAGGGCCTACCCCCACTATGGACACAGTTCCCGCTTCTCTGGCTGGAATTGTTGCTAGACATATCTAAAACAAGTCTCTAAAGAGTCAACGACAACAACAACAAACAGCTTTCGCCTTGGTTCTTTTTACCGCCAAAAACCCGCGTACTCTACTCACAGGTGTGAGGGTGTGAGTCACGTGAAAAGGCAATGGCTGAATCCTCTAGTGTGGCACCAAAAGGCAAGTTGTTTCTTGTAACTGGGAAAGAATTACTACGTTAGCTGTATCACAGAATACTATTGTGAAGAGTGCAAGTTAAAGTTTAAATTTAAGAGCAAATTGGACAGGCATCTTGCAAGTGAAAGCCACAAGGTGTTTGTGAGCTGTATTAATAACATAGAAGCAAGCGCAGAAGATAGCCCAAGAGATACAGAAATGGATTTTGAAACTGTAGGTTTTCATCTTTCACTTTTTACTTAAATATGTAGTGCATGCATATTTGAGTAGGTTGATGATGACGTTTACGGGGAGGACAATGACTCTGATATAGAGAGTGTGCATAATAAAGGCGACCTTGCATCTGAAAAATATTTGTATACCAGTGATTATGGAGACCTTGGCATTGATAATGATTTATTTGACACAGGTAGATGCTTTATTCAGGAATAGGAAATAAAGAGGGTGCAAGCTAGATTTTTCACTCTGTTTTGATAGATTTGTTACTATTTCTGCTGTTTAATGATTTGAACAGATAGTATGGACTTCACAGATTTACTTGAGGGTGATACAGAGGGAGATTTCTGGCCATTTCCCAGCAAAGTCTTTGCATTTCTTTATTTTTTGATTAATAGTCCAAAACCAATAGTGAGTTACTTATTTAAATATTAAGTGGATGTTAAATTGCTGCATTTTTTGTAGGGTGAATCCAACTTGAAATTTGTGCACTTCATGATGCGGAAATGTGGCATGATTGTCCCTACTTTTACAGAAGTAAAGAATTTCAAATTACCAGGAATGTCAATTCCTGCTAGGGTAAACAATTTAAAATAATTCTCATCTCATTGCACTTGTATTGGCTATACTTCTTTTTTTTTTTTTAATATGAATGACTCTAAAGGGGTTCAGATTGACCTTTTTGGAAGATGAGGTTTATATTTATTAAAGGCAAGTTTTTTTCTGGAGGACTAATATTATTTTGGGAGGAGGACGGAATAAATAGCCTACAAATGGGGGGGGGGGGGAATGGGAAGGGAAGGTGATATAATCCCTCCTCCCCTTGCTGAAGTTGCCTCCCCTTTCTCAAATAGAAGTGATCTGTACTGATTATGAGGAAGTTTCCCCCTTATATTTCATGATCAGAGCAAGAATAATATTTCTAAATCAAGAGCCTACATTAATTTATATCATATTTCTACATTTTTTCTATACACTGATATTTTTTTGAAAGAAATCATGTATTAATCTCTAGTTTTTTAGTAGTTATACATTATTGCTAGATAGTTATAATGAATTTGCTTACTTTTATTTTATGTAGTGTGTAACTTCAGATGGTATTCCCTTTTATGTGAACTCTTTGAGTTCTATTCTGCAAAGATGTCTTGGAAGTCCAAGTATTACAAGTTTACTGCAACGTTATCCTGTCGTTACAAATGGAACTTACAGGTGCACAGAATTATTACTATGTTTATGTTATTATAATTTTTTTTTCGTTTAGTGAAATGTATCATGCTTCTCGGTGGCTAAATAATCCACGCTACTATTCACCAATGGCTTCTCTGCCTGATGGAACTAATATATTCATCCGTGATTTTGTTAAATCTTTTTATTGTGATCTACAAGGAGAGGCTACCTGTGTAGTAGTCAAACTTTTTAAGCAGGTATGAAAAAATAGAATGGCACTACCAATTGCTTAATGAATACATGTTGATGAATAAATACAGGAGAATATCCAGGAACTGTATGTTGAACTTGATGTAATGTTGACAATGGAACAGTTTAAGCATTTAATTCCGGATTCTTTAGTTAGTTACATATCTTCTGGGACATTAATTATCTTTGATACCATTTCTGTTCCTATTTCCTCCCTTTCTGGGAAGTGTGGACAACCTGTTAGGCTTCTGCTATGGGAGAGCAATAGTGACACACTCAACTTGTTAAGTCAACAGGTTAAGTTATTGCTGGTCAATCCTTTATAAATGTGACATTTTTTGTCAACTATTTATTTAGGAATTTTTGGATTATTGTTCACCACATCCTATACAAGAAAGGTCAAATGGTAGAGCTGTTTTTTCAATTCCAATAATGCTCTTCACAGATGATACTAGTGGGAACAAATCCAAAAAATGGCACAAGTTTGACTCCTGGTCTTTAATGTTATGTGGCCTACCACGACAAGAAAATGCAAAGCTCACTAATATACATTTCTGCTGCTGCTCTGACGTAGTCTCTGCAATGGATATGAGTGTGGCCATAGCTAGAGAACTTAAGGAACTTGAAGTGGAAGGAATCGAAGTTTATGATGCCTTAATAAAGGAAAGGGCTCTCATCATCGCTCCATTGATGTGTATTTTGGCAGACAATCCTCGGGCATCAGAACTTTTAAATCACCTTGGTGGAGCAGCCAGAAAGTATTGCCGCATGTGCATGGTAAATAGTGTTCACACAGCTATATATATATATATACATATATGTGTGTGTGTGTGTATATAATAATGTAAATTGTATTTTAGGTGGATCGGGATGTTAATCCGACAATCATAGGTCCAGAACGAACTTCACTTTCTTCCCTCCAGCAGATTGAAGCTATCAAGTCACAAAAGACAGAACGGGCCAAGGCACAGCTACGTACAAAGTATGGCATTAAGGAGACCAACAATCCAATGCTTATGATACCTGCTGACTTATATAGGTGAGCTATACTTTAGATTTAATTAAAGTGCTCCATACAATTTGGAATACTTTTTTATATAGAAGCACACCGGTGGAGTCATTACATACTATTCTACTTGGACCTTTCAAGTACTAGTTGAATAGTGTCATTCCAACGCTTAATGGGAGACAAAAACAGGAGGTGTTAGCCAGGATACGTGCTTTCCACTATTCTGGATTTAAAGTCAGACTACATGGTAATGTTGTTCGCTATCATCAGTCTTTTCTCGGAAGAGACTACAAGGCATGGGCACAAATGGCTTTATTTATAATTTACCCATATCTCTCTGGTGGTGATAGAGAAATTTGGCTGTGTCTAACAAAGGTAAGTCAAAGTTTATAGCAAATATCATAATACAGGTAATATATATTTTTTATTCTAGGTATTTAGGATTGCTTATAGTAATCAATTTGACACATCAAAAACATCAGACTATGAACAAATATGTAAGGAATTTCTTTCTTCAGTAAGTATTAATCGACCTGAAATGCTTAAGAAAGCGAAAGTTCACCTATTACTTCACTTAGTGGAGTGTATGAAAGAATTCGGTCCCACTCCTGGTTACAACACTGAAAGGTATTTATCTATCAAGTGGGTTCATTGTACAAATGCTTATTTCCACATGTAGATGTGAAGCTTTTAATTCTTATATAAGAGCACAGAATATCTACGGAAACAAGCAAGCTCCCAGCAGAGATATTTGTAATCGATTTGCTGTTATTGAACACATAAGATATATATGTGAAGGTGGATTTCTCCCCAGTGGAAAAAGGTGAGAATGGTATGTGATGGTATTTTTCTCGCTATTTTACAGCAGGTTTGTGACAATGTTCCTACATAACTTGGAAGAAATGAATTTGCGAAGTATTTTTTTGCATATATTACACGTATCAAAACTTAGGGGGGCGTACCATACCCCTTTAAATTCTTTATTCTCTTACACGCTACAGCTTTTTTATTACGTTTTTGTTGTGTAGTTGTGGCACTGGTCTTAGTGAACTGTATCACTCATCTGTCTTTCAACACTTCATGAATAGTGTGACGTCACGGGAAGTGTTTTCTCATAAACCTATATATCAGCCTGGTGCATTAAGAAAGGTATGCGTGTTTTACCATACATTTTGTATGTTATAATAATTGTTCATGCATTTAACTTTACTGTGTCGCTCACATATGCTGAACTATTGATTTCATGCTTTTAGAGGTGTGCATATGCCGTAAGATTGCTAGTCATGTCATTTTTTCATGTCTCTATGACATGTAAATGTACACTTTATTGTAGAGTTATTGTATCTCTAACTGTTTAATTGTAGCGAAGTTCAGTGTGCTATTTGATGGACATAAAACTGGACCTGCCAGATGCTCCAGACGTTACACTTAGTACGCTTGATAGAGCTGCTAGGCCCTTTTGTGTTCACTATGACGGTTGGAATCTTGAGGATAGCGTGGAGGTATTCAATGGTGTCATCGGTCAGAATGGGGAATTAATTTGTGATGGTGACTTTGTAAAGCTGGCTTCTTCTTTTAGTCCGGTAAGTTTTGTCTATATTAATGAAGAAGTGGGTATATGTAAACTTATGCAGCAGCTGAATTATGGAGTGTTGTTGGTATCCTGCAAGAATTCTGAAGGCAAAATGGGGAGCATCATTCGTGGCCTACAATCAGAGTGCTCTTCTCAAGGTATTACAATATATAATACTTATTGCATGAGTCAGAGTACAATATGGGGAAATATTTTACGAGCACGCATAGTATTTTCACGAGCCGTAGGCGAGTGAAAATAGAGCGTGAGAGTAAAATATCATTCCCATATTGTACGACGAGTGTAATAAGTGATTTATTGCACCGTTGACATTTTTACCCAATTAGAAACAATACATTTTTCATTCATTTTATCGGCTACGCAAGCGCGCCAAGGAACGTTCAATAATAAGCGTTCAATATGGGAGAATATTGAACACTCGCGTGATGCAGAAATATTCAAGTAAAAATATCAAGGGTGCAATAAAAGCTGATATAGTAGCTATATAAATTTACTTTGTTTATTTTTCCTGTTTTTGTTTGTTTGTTTGTTTTGCAAGGTATCGCAAGAGTGGACGACCTTGACTGTCCCCGATATGCTTTGATGAATGAACTTTTTGTTGTGGATACCCATGATATATTGACAGCAGTGTCGATGGTTCACAAATGTGAAAGTTCTTGTGGTTTTGTGTCAAAGTCATTTTCAAGAAATGTAGAACGTGAAAACATATCTACTTCAAGACTTGAATTTATTCATGACTATAGCAATGTCCAGTATTGTTTAAATATCTTTTGTTTGTGTGCATAATATCTTTACAGCAAGTTCTTTTTTGAATTTTTTTTAAACTATTTCATTCATTTAGCTATTAGCTATATATTAGCTATTCAAGATATCTTGTTCATCTAAAAAGTATTCAAAACATTGTAGTAACAATATTTTTTACAATATTGTAACAGCGCTGATATACAGTAACTGATCGGTCAAAAAGAGGACATCGTTTCGGGATTGTAAGAGCTGGTACAAGGATGTTGAACTGCCAGATACAGGGCCGATTTAACTTTCCGTTTACGTGATATTCACGGTACAGGGACGTTGGGTGTCTGGATTCGGGGTCGACACAACAACCCCGTTACACAGTATTTCCCTTACATATTGGTTACGCTGTTCATGAAAAGTACCGCATCAGTAGTGATCACGTTACTGAACCGGAATTTCTTTTTTGGTTGTGTACCTGAAAGGAACATCGACTGAAAGTGATACTTTTTGTGGGGGGAAACTTGAAGTCTTTCCAACAGGTTATGGAAAAAGTCTCTGTTATGCTGTTCTTCTGAACATGCTGGGCACCTTGCTAGAACCTGATGAACCTTCAATAGTAGTTGTAGTTACTCCACTGACAGCTATTGTGGATGACAAAGTATGTCTCTAATAACCATTAATTAGCTCGCTGCTTCCTAAGGAAAATGTACCTATAATCTTATTTTTTGTAGGTGAAAGGTCGACAAAAGGACTCCACACTGCTGCTATTCATAGGAACAGTAGTGAGGACATGAAAGAGGGTGTGAAAAGAGGAGTTTTTGTCCTTGTTTTCTTTATACCAGAGTTGCTTCTTGAAAGCAAAGATGGAGACGTTTACTGCAAACAGAACTCTACACCAGGAGGCTCAAAGCTTTGAGACTCACTGCGTGAAGAAATGGTGTCCTATTTTGCATAATATTTTAGCACTTCTTGTTTATACATACTATTATAACTTGTAGGGGTGAAACATTTTTAAGTAGTATCCTTTGAATTGGATTCCTAAAGGAACAAACATAATGGCACTTACTGCTATAGCAACAAATAGTTTAATGTTGAGTGTGGCTAGAATATTAGGCTGCAGTTACAATAGCAATCTCACCTTGTAAGCCCAATTTGATGCATTCTGTGCCATCCTATTCTACTACACCTGAAACATTTAATTTAATTTTAAGTAGACTGAAGCAAGAACGAATGAAAATATCTCATTATTATTATTTATTGTTTACGCCTTGAAGAATGTGCTGATTTATACTTATATTTTAAGAAAGGGCTACGTGAGAATTTTACCAAACCTACTGATTTCCTGGACCTGTCAAGAGTTAGTCTCGTTGATATGTACACTAGTTGTACTGATCAAGAGGTTAAAGATGCTATTCTTTCATCACTCAAATCTTCTTCTGCACCTCTCAGAATTGTGTGTGCCATGATTGCATTTGGATTAGGGGTGGATTGTCTCGATGTTCGTCAAGTTATTCATATTGGGGCACCAGCTGATGAAGAATCATACATACAAGAATGCTAATGAGCTGGACGAGATGAAAAGCTTGCACTTGCTCTTCTTCTAAGAAAAAAGGGTGGAATACCTACAAGCAAGGGAATGGTAGAGTATCAGCAAAAGAATACTGCTTGCAGAAGAGACTGTTTATTTCATGATATACAAAAGTATTACCACACTGATTCAGGTTCACTCTGTATATGTTGTGATATATGTGCTTCAAAGGCTCTTGTTCTGAGAAATGGTTACCATTTACATTTCTGTAATGAAACTTTTTGATATAAAAATGAAATGAATTAAAAACTAACTTGATTAGCAATATAACCTTTAATTTCATCCAAAGTTTTTTTTTTATAGAGTGTGTTGGGAGTGACGGATTACCAGTCAAAGATTCTTATTTCCACCTGCTCTACATGGTACATGGACGAGTGATAGGTTTCTTGTAGCAGTCAGGTGTAACTCTGACTGTTGAATATAGCACTATGAGCACATTTACATCTCAAGTTATTCCATTCGGAGCAAAATTGGCTTACTTGTATACATTCTCAAATAATATTTCATGCCACATCAGACATTCTTAAATGACCATGAGTATAGCACAGCGAGCACATTTTCATTCTCAAATTTAGCCAGCAGGATCCATCAAAGAGATGCTAGGACTCGCTCAAACTCACTAAATAAAGAGTGTTTTCTGAGACAGATGGAGGTACAGCAGGAGGCTGTTGTGAAAGACTGATGCATTACAAGAAATTGTTGCATTGGAAGACAGACACAGGCCACAGAGAAAGCACAGATGGAAATGATGCAGAGGTGATGGCTGTTCAGGAGCAACTACAGAAATGTGTCTGCAAAATGCTTTTAATAAGCTGTGCAATTAGTTTTTTTATGATTGAGGATATCAACCAAAATGATGATGCTGGAATCAAGAATGGAAGTTTGTGTGTGCAATTGCAGCTCATTAGTGCCAGTTACGTTCGGTGTACTCTCTGAAATGGTCTAAACTCCAGGACCTTTATACTTCTCCGTTTGGAATAATTCAGGAGATAAGCTTTTTCTCAGTGGAGGAAGAATCTGTTAACTTCTGGTACTGTGGATGCCATCTCCAGTTTGAGTGGTGTGTGAGTCAGATACAGAGTAGGTGCTGATTCATGACTTTTAGACCTGTAGTTCACAGGTGGAACACAAGAATGAGTCACTAAAACAAACAAACCAAAGCTAATAAAAATTAATAGCTTGTAGTGATCTATCTATACTTCAGAATTTTTTTTGTTAGTTTTTACTCATTTTCGCTGTTCTCACACAATTGCGATGAATGCCTCAACCTTCCTGACTAATATAAGGCTATGAACCTCATGGTTTCTCAACACAAAAACAGTTCACTGTGTGGAAGTCATGAAGTTTGGCACTTTAGAGTTTCCACTGCAGTACAGCCAAACTTCATTTGATTCTGGCTGCTCTGCTAGCTCAGAGATATGCACGGTCAAAAAGTCATCTGATCTGTAGCTAAACTAAAATGCACAAACATCTAAACTTTCTTCAAAGTAGCAACAAATATATAGTTGGGGTCATCAAATGACTCACTCTAATACAGACCAAAGTTACAAACTAGTCACTAGGGTTTCAGACATAGCTAGCTACTTGATTATTTTATAATACAGGTTTATGAAAGAGGATTAGCATAACAAAAAACACCGGAGTCAGGTGAATCTTCTTTGGTGTGGAGTGACAGAAGATATTGAAGAACCCCAGTAAGTTGAGACAAAACCACGGGGTCTTCAGACCTAGTAGGTACATTCAGTAGCTGTGGACCTCACAAAATCAGGTGCAATCCAAGACACCCTCATAGGCTACCATTTGATAATGAAGCAATCAGGGATAACCCTTGACCTTCAGAGAGAATCAAGCTAAGGCGAATCTAAACTAAGATGCTTCAACAGACTCTAAGCCGACAGAAGTGCCATGGACCCACTTTGGGTAAAGTGTTTCACTAGTTTCATACAGCTATATAGAGAGATAAATTAACCAACTGTTGAGTGTTACTTTTATACATTCTTAATTTGTCATCGAGCATTATTGAAATTAGCTATACCTCTGCCTGACTGCACATGAAATTATAAAAAATAAAAAAAAGATAAAAAAAAAAGATGAACCAAGTATGTACAGCAACTTATTAGCTCCAGAATGCTTTCAGAAATTCTTGAAATTTTCCCTGACTTCAGCTAGGAAACCATCCTTGACATACACGTCAATGGCAGTGCTTGCCATGGCCTTGGCTGCCACTAGAGTCTTGTGATGTGAACCTGGAGTGTTTGCCACAGCTGTGAAGGCTCTAGTGTGATTCACTTCTCCCGTACCAATAGCATAACACGGATGAAGGGAAGGAACCACATAAGACACATCTCCCATGTCAGTGGAAGCGCATGTATCGTATACATCTTCATATTCAACTCCTAGTGCTGACAGATGCCTTCCAAAGCTCCCAGCAAGACTGCTGTTTTGTCTCACATCCAAACATGAGCACTCAACATCATCATCAACCACATTCACAGAGCAGTTTGTCGCTTGGGCAGAAGCGACTAGACAAGCCTGAACCTTGCCTAGCAATGTATTTAGTTCTTGTGATACCGGTGCTCTACAATACATTCTCATTTCACAGTACTCTGGGATAATGTTTGGCTTGACTCCTCCTTTACTGATGACAGAGTGCACTCTCCAAGTAGGTTTCATTTGCTGACGGAGAACGGAGATGGAACTGTAGGCAAGAACTACGGCATCCAGAGCATTCTTTCCTTCCCAAGGGTATGCAGCCGCATGGGCTGACAGACCTGTGTATTCAATCTTAATGCACTTTATTGCACTAAATGCAGGTCTTATGTAAGTTTGAGGAAACGGATGTACCATCATGGCTACATCAATGCCCTTAAAGCCACCATTTTTTATCAGCATAACTTTCCCTCCATCAGCTTCCTCGGCAGGCGTCCCCATAACAGTGACAGTTCCTTTCATGTTGCCTTTCTCCATTGCAGCTTTCAGCCCTAGTCCTGCAGCTACTCCAGCCTCTGCTATCAAGTTGTGTCCACAGGCATGGCCAATCTCTGGTAAGGCATCATATTCACAGATGACACACACGTTAGGTGAGCCTGATCCATACGTAGCTTTGAAGGCAGTGGGGATGTTAGTGTAGGACCGTTCCACTGTAAAACCTTTACCCTCTAGAAACACAGTGAGCAGTTTGTGAGCTTGATATTCTTCCATGCCAAGTTCCGGATTATTCCAAATTTCACTGCTTAAATCTCGTAACTCATTCTTGTTGGCGTCGATTGCGCTATCTGAATGATCCTTTAGTGAAGCAATCATCATAATGGAAGGAGTAAATAACGGATCATAAATATCGCAAGCCAGGCGCTTCACCCAATTAGGTAAAGGGAATCACTCGTAAATATCCCTTACCTCATGCTCACTGTCTGCTTAATTTTGAAGGAGGCGATTTGTTGTTATGTAAAAGATGGCCGCTGCGTTGCAAGAATTAGCCTCCTCAGCCATAGACTCCAACAAGGATGAGCTAGAGAAGGTTAGTAATTACATTTGGAGCAATCCAGAATTAGCTTGGGAGGAGCACAAAGCTCACGGGTGGCTCACGGACTTTCTAGAAGGCAAAGGCTTTGCTGTGGAGCGCTCATACAGTGGCGTCCAAACTGCCTTTAGAGCCAGGATTGGATCAGGCTCTCCCAACGTGTGTGTCATCAGTGAGTACGATGCCTTACCAGAGATAGGCCATGCCTGTGGACACAACTTGATAGCAGAGGCTGGAGTAGCTGCAGGACTAGGACTGAAAGCTGCAGTGGAGCAAGGCGACATGAAGGGAACCGTCACTGTACTGGGAACACCTGCTGAAGAAAAGGGAGGAGGGAAAGTAAAACTAATAGATAACGGTGCTTTCAATGACATAGATGTCGCCATGATGGTTCATCCGTTTCCCGACACTTTTCTACGCCCGATATACAATGGTAGAATCTGCTTTCTGGCAAGCTACACTGGCAAAGCCGCTCATGCTGCAGCATACCCGTGGGAAGGCGTGAATGCTCTCGACGCTGTTGTCACGGCTTACAACTCCGTTTCTGTTCTCCGTCAACAAATGAAGCCGACTTGGCGAGTACACTCCATCATCAGCAAGGGCGGGGTTAAACCAAATATCATCCCGGAGTTCAGCGAGATGGAAATCTGGTGCAGGACACCTCACAAAGAAGAAATGGACGCGCTAGTTGGCAAGGTTACCAAGTGCCTTGAAGCAGCCGGGAAAGCAACTGGATGTGGTTGCGATGTGAGAGAAATTGATGTAGCATACACAGAAGTTCGACAGAATGCGAGTCTAGCAAAAGCCTTTGGAGAAAAATTTGATGCACTCACCGTTGCTCATGAAGATGTCGGTAACGTCAATGCGTCCACGGATATGGGTAATGTTTCTTACGTGGTTCCTTCTCTCCATCCAAACTACGCCATTGGATCAGGAGAAGTTAATCACACGCGAGCCTTCACGGCAGTTGCCAACACTCCCGACTCCCACCACAAGACACTGCAGGCGGCCAAGGCAATGGCACACACCGCCATTGATGTCTTTGTCAAAGATGGGTTTTTGGACCAAATAAAGGAAGATTTCAAAAAATGATTTCCTGTTGCCGTATATGTAACAATTAATTTTATTTCACTGTTTGTATTTTTGGTAAGATGAATGAAGTGGACATGAGTTGGGTCCGAGAATTTGCGCACACAGAATTGAAACTGCCACTCAATGAAGAGGGTGTGGTCAAACAATTTTTGTGCCTGTGCATGCTACTATTAGATTTTAGGCTAATTATTTACGTGTTCGAATAATGAAGTTTGGATAATTGAAGTTTTACTGTATTGACAATTGTGTTGTTAAAGTATGCAGCAACTCCTGGGTCAGAGTGGTTGTAGCTGTATCAAATCTTATACACAGAATTGCATTTAATACGGTTCAGAAAGTGTTGTAACAGAGATAAATTATTACAGATAAAAACAGGTAAAAGGAAAGAGAGAAGGAAGAAAGACATTGAAAATAGTCTGGTTAAATTACAACAGAAACATCAGCCTGTGCTTTTAGAATGTATAAATTACTCAATCTTTTCTGTGATGAAAGGATGCACAAGAGCTTGATTAATGGTGATGCGTTTGGTTGGATCCAGCAGAAGACACTTGTCCAGGAAGTCCTTCAGCTGGTGGACCTTTCTCAAGTGGGCATCATCCAGAGTCTGCGAGCCCACGAGGATTGCCAACAGGTCCTTGGAAGGACTAATGGTGCTCATCAGTGTGACCTTCTCCTACACACACACGACCTTGTTACGGAACAGTCTCTGCCTCTATATCTCAAAACAATAATACACGGTCTGGACACTAACGATTCAGTTTACGAAGTAGCCAATTAGAAGTGAATTTTGAGTTTATAAACACAAAACACCATAAGAGTTCAAATAAATTCACCGCATTTAAGGTTATTAAAAAACAACAACAACAACAACAACAATGTTGAACAAAAATCCACTTTAGTCTCACCAGTGCAACATCATCCCATTTACAGAGAGCTTTTTGCACACACACACACACACACACACACGTACCTTCTCGGTGACCTTGTCCACCTCAGTGTAGAGGAAGCTGAAGTTGGAATCGAAATGGTAGTCCTTGAAGAGTCCCTTGCGAGCCATACGATGAGGCATCTTTCCCTTCAGGTCCATCATGAGCTTCAGCATTTCGTTGTTCGTCTTGCCAGGAAACATTATCTTACCGGTGTACAGTTCGAACAGAGTACAGCCAACCGCCCACATATCAATGGCATAGTCGTACTTGCAACCCATAACTGCAAACACAACAAACAAGGGAAAGAGAAGGAGGGGGAAGAATGAATGGACAAGGAATGTAGATGGAAAAAACAAAAACAAAAACAAAACCACACACACACACAAAAAAACCACTTTGAATTGTGACAGGTTAAGGGCCCCCGCTTATCATGGTAAGGAAATAGGTGCTTAATAAAAAAATGGGTGCTTAACAACCTGCGCTAGGTACGCAGATTACAGAAGGTTAAACTAACAAACAAAAATCATTAAAAAAAATTGTTTCACTAAATAATACCATTTCAACTTACAAACAAACAAGCTCAAACTTAAAGTATAACTCCATACAGATTTATTTCTACATGGAAGAAAAAACACAAAATACAGATCAGGGCACAACGCCAAGTACATTAGTGCAATCCAGCCTTCAATCAAAACACTTACTGATTTCAGGGGCTCTGTAGAAGCGGCTGACAAGGTAAGGGGTGATGTCATTGTCCTGGATAAAACTGGCAGATCCAAAGTCACTGATCTTGAGGACCAACTTAGAATTGTTAACCTGTTGGAGATTAGACACACACACACACACACACACAAACGTTACCAGGGAGATACAATAAAGAGGGAGTGTCCACTACCTCACCAGAATATTGTCGGGCTTGATGTCCGCGTGCAGGATTCCGTTCCTCTTCATGAGTTTGAGCGCGAGCAGGAGTTGCTGGCAGTAAGACCTCACAGCTTTGATGTGGAGACCCACGTTCTTCCCGTACCTCTTCAACACCTCACGCAAATTCATGCTACGACAGATAGACACATGATGAAAACCCCAAAAAGATAATGAAATAGATTAAGATGTGTGACACCAGTGCATAAGTACGAATGTGAGAAAGGTAATTCCAAAGTTTTGTGTGTGGTGCAATCTCAATGCTTGACATAACATTGCATGACTGTCAAAATAAAACCAATATGAAGATAGAACTGCAGCTGATGGCCTAGACCCAAGCAAGAAAGTTAGTCCAGAATTTAACAAAAAAAAACAACAACAAAAAAAGCCTTTGACTGGCTGCTTTATGGTGAGAAAGTGGTTGAAGCTTTTCGTAAAACATAAAAAATGGGCCAACATACACCACGTACAGTAACCTATACCACCAGCAAATGATTTAGGAGTGTGGATCAGTGAAAATAAGGCATCGAGAAAGTGAAGTCCAAAGAGTCATGTACAGCTATGTACTAGTTGATAACCACATATAAACTAAATGTGGTGTTTATTTATTAAAGAAAACAATTGAAAGTGTGTTAAAAACAACAACAAACTACAACAAGACACAACTAACACAAAAGCACCTACCAGAGCAGAGTAGATGAAACAACAACAACGATAACAACAACAAAAGAACACATGAAGTTCAATTACATGACTTGGGTCTTATAAAAAAAAAGTCATTGATTTATCTTCTATTCTCACCTCATGGACTCAAAGACCAAACAGAGGTGGTTTTTGTGGAAGAAGTGGCGGTAGAGACGCACACAGTGGAACTTATCATCGGGGTCGGACTCGTTGAGCTTCTGTAAGATACGCAGCTCCTGCAGACCTGTCTTGTGCATCATCTCATTGTTGCGGATGATCTTGATGGCCACCTCCTGGTTCACCTTGAGCGAGTCTCTCGCTCGCACCACGTTGCTGAACACACCCTGCCCGGTATAGCCGTACACCGTGTACCTCCGATCCAACTGCTCACTGATACGAACACCTGCGTCAAACCACACCCACATAACAAACGAACAAACAAGTATGTTCATAATTCAGTTAAGCTCGGTGAAAATAACAACACCTTGGTGACGATTAGGGTAAGAAGACTAAATGTCTTTGGGGTAAGCAGATAAAACTGGAATTCATCATTTACTGATCTGCCAAATGCAGTATGTACTTGGACTATCTGTGCTTTGTTATAAACTAGACACTCTCACCACACTTAAATACTGCATTCAGAGTAAGCTTTCTCTCTGTATAGTCAAAATATATATTTATTAGCGCAGTCTTAACTTTGTGTAGCATTCAGTGGGTTCAAAGGTCAGCTTCAAATCATATCATCAACATCAATGTATTTTGACTGTTAATTTATTAAAATGGCAGCAAATTTAATTAAACGAATCTCTGATGTTTAGCTCAAGTCAATCGCATTCCCCACATAAGTGTGCATATGTGATATCACATGTCACTTGAGCGCCACTTACGATAGTAGCCTTCATCATCATCCCAGTTATCCAACAGCTTCGGATTCTCATTGACAGAATCAGCCAGTCGGTATGCAGATGGACTCTACACACACACACACACACACACACACACACAATAATGGATGTTACTAAAATCATTTGCATTCTTAAAATAAACATTGTTATCCTTGTACTCTTCAGTGTTGTGTTTAGCAACTCACTGTCGGTGAAGTGCACTTACAATTTAAAGAGAAATACCATTGTATTGTATTGTAGTATATTAGTGGGCACTGGAGGGAAGCAGTGTCATATTTCAGTCCGCTTGTGTGCTGTTAGGCCATTGATTAGGTGAACTAAAGTTCAAGTACTCATGTCTGTCTCAAACTGAATAAATGCGTATTTCATTCAAAAAGATTTACCAACTTGCCTAAAAGAGGCCCTACAATCACCTGAAAAAGTCTCAATTGTTGTGCTCCAAAATGTTAAAAATATTTTTTTGGAAGTCACTGATTCTTGTGTTCACAGCTCTCAGAAACACCAATTTGTCCCTAAGCAAACCTGCCCACCTTCACATTCTATCCATTGACTTAAATCACAGACTTCATTACAGTTACATACTGCATGCACTAAGAACAAAAATTCTTAGTAGAGTGTAACATTGACAGGATTTGCTCAGTTGATTACATCTAATGTTCACACACCTGACTTTATATAATAGTAGTAACAACAACAACAACAACAACAATAATAATAATAAAAGTACCAGTGGCAGATCCAGAGGGAGAGCTAAATATGCCAGGGTCCCCACCCCTCCCCTCCCCTCCCTACAACTGTATGCATTGACAATTTGTAATGTAAAACAGTACAGTGAACTCAGCCCATGGGACAGCTGCATGCTAGCTTACGCTAAATGTCCTCCGTATTCTTATATAAACGTCCAAATCATCCAAATCATTCAATAATCAATCATTATTATTCTAATTGAATTCTGAAGTTTTGACTTACTAGGATAGGTCCCTCCCAATCTTTAGCGCTGGATTCACCCCTCCCCCAGGATGATTAGGTTTTCTAATCATGCTGCTTGCCTGGACTCACCAATTGCATTTCTTCAAAATGTTCACTGCTGAACATGTCCGTTTTATCGCTCCTCAAAGATGCCCTCAAGGCAGAAAACTTGCTCTTCTCCTGCTTAAGCTCCAGTTCCTCCTCCTTGAGCTGTGCAGGGTCTTCCTTACTAAGCTCCTCCCTCTCCCCAGGCTCTGCCTCCTCGTCCCCCTCCCCACTTCTCTGTTCTAGTCTTTCCTCCTCCTCCCCAAGTTCTTCCTCGATGCTTTTCTCCGAAGATTCAACTGCGATCTCGGAGGGCGGGGAAGGTGAGAGAGTCTGGGCTTGGGGCGTGGCAGAGGCAGAGTCCTGGTACTTTTGCTCAATGGCCCGACGAAGCTGCCTTCTCCGCTCAATAATGGCATCTTCATCTTCTTCTGACTCCGGCTCTATGTCTAGGACACTAATAATGAACAACAGTAGTCTATATAACAATACGCTTGTTGGACAGCAACGACGATGGTATGTAATTCATGAGCTAAGGTGGGTTGGTAAAGTGTTGTCATGAAGGGTTGGTAAAGTGTCGTCGTGAAGGGTTGGTAAGGTGCCGCAAGAGAGGGTCGTTAAGCTTCGTCAGAAAGGGTCAGTAAAGCATCATCAGTGATACCTATGACAGTTTGTGCTGAGTTGGTAACGAGTCGTCAGTAAAGACGACTAGGGTGATGAGAAAAGTGAGATAAAAGCGGACTGATGCATAAACCAATTGATAGAGAATAATAAAGACAGCTTATGCTACTCAATTCATAATTTGCAAAAGTTAGTACATCAAGTGCCACTGTGTGGTGGAGTATTTGCTAGTAATAACAATAATATGATGACAATGGTACAACAAAGAAAGGAAAAGCAATCCTGGCAGACATTTTAATATAATTACAACAAAAACAACAACAATAATAATAATAAATTTAAAAAAGAATAAGAAAAAGAAGAAAAACAACAACAAAAAACACAATATTTGCTCGAATACATTCTTCTATGGTTAGCAAACGAGGCTCAGAATAAGAAATGGAATTATAAGAGTTATATAGCTGCAACTCTATAGGGATGGGAGGATATACATCACTCCCAGGTAAATCTAGATGGGAAATTATCTCAATGTAATGACTAAAATCTGTGAAAAGACTGCCACACACAATGGCCACAATCCAACTTACTCATCCTCAGACTTAAAACTGTCCTCCTTCTCCCTCTCCAGTGATGATCTCCCTCGACGGTCTCTCCCTCGATCTTTAGAGCGCGACCGCCTCCTATACCGACTGCCAGGAGACTTTCTACGAGCATCTGGACTGGGTTTCCTCCTGCTCTTGTCCGCCCACCTATCAGATGGGCTGTTCTGCCTCCTGTCACTACTTCGGCCACGCACGCGTTCTGGTGTATGTCTTTTGTCTGCCGAGTTCCTCCTCCGCCTGCTACTCCCTGGGCTGACACGCCTCTCACTGCTCTCTCTCCGCCTCCTCTGAGGGCTTCTGTCTCTATTGCTTGGACTTCTTCCTCTTCTAACGGGAGACTGGCGCGGTGGAGACCGCTTCCTCCGCGGGGATGGTTGGCCCAGTGACCGCCTCCTGCCCCGCTGGGGGGTGGGGGATCGCTTCCTGCGGCTATGGGGGGAAGGGGACCTTCTTCTTGGACTGGAGGAGTTCCTTTTTCTCGGTGGACTCGGAGAGGGTCGTCTGCGCTGGGAGCTAGGAGAGAGTCTTCTTCTTAGAGGCGGACTGGGTGTCCCTCGTCTTCTCCGAGGACTTGGAGACTTTCTTCTTGTAGGAGAACCAGGAGAGATTCTTCTCCTTTGAGAGTTCTGTGACGACTGACTTTGATGCTGCGGACTAGGGGACTGCCTCTTTCTCTGAGGGCTTGGGGTATCTCTTTGCTTTCTGGGGCTCGAGTTTCTTCGTCTTCTCGGGCTTGGAGAAACTTTTCGTCTACGGGGGCTGGGAGAGGTTTTCCTTTTTCGAGGACTCCGAGAAACTCTCCTTCTTTGAGGGCTGGGAGAAGGCCTCCTTCTTGAAGGACTAGACCGGTCTCTTTTCCTTAATGGTGGACTCGAGGAGTCCCTTTTGCTTTGACCAGTGGGATGCCTCCTACTTCTTTCCAGTGGACTATGCGATCTCTTTCCTGTCTTCTCTGGACTACCTCTTTGCCTTGCTCGAGGAGATTTAGACAACTTCCTATTGGAAGTTGGGCTTCCTTGGGAGAGTCTTCTACGACTACGAGCATTGAAAGACTTGTCTTCTTCATCAGAAGTTTCTGAACTAGACAGTCGCTTACGTTTGTGTGGACTTGCAATCTCCTCAGAGTTTTCTTGCTCATCTTCATTCTGAATCCTTTTCCTTTTTCGTTGTGGAGAGTATCTACTAGTATCGGAGGTTTTCTTGTTTGGTGTATGTTTGCTATAGCGTGAAGGGGAGGAATCCTTTGGCGGTGTCAGGTCACTATTTCGCTTCGATTTTTCTGTTCTTGATACTCTATCCACTTTACAATTTTCGTCTGCTTCCATTTTTTCTAATTCTCTTTCTATTTGATTTTTCTTGTCCCTTAAATCCTGGAGTCTCTTACTCTCACTGATTCCATTAGCTTCTGCATGTACTTTCTTTTCATTCTCATCACTGTCTTCATCACTAGACTGATCCTTCTTTTTGTGCTTTTTGTGTTTCTTGTGTTTGTGCTTTTTGGGCAGTTTTTCTTCTTCATCCTCCTCAGCCTTTTTGTGCTCTTTCTTGTGTTTCTTGTGCTTGTGCTTATTATGCTTGTGCTTTTTCTTACTAGAATGGCCATGCTTGCTAATATAAAGAAATTGAGACTTCTAATTAAACCACACCAAATACCCTAGTTATCGAACTTACCTGTCACCTTTGGGGCTTTTCTGAGGCGACTGGAGAGCTTTGTCATCTTCTTCGTCATCGTCCACAATTTGTCCTTCCTCTTCTGACGATTCCACAACAGCTTTGGGCTCTTCCGGCAGCGACATACCACAATCCCAAAACAGATTTGGTGGATGGAGGAGAGTGGAAAGCGAACGTCTTCAATGCGTCATTTTACTCACAGAGACTCGGTAAAGTACGGCGAACGACACCTTACTCATAATTCAGGCGGCGGTGGTTACCATATTAGCGCGCGCGTACATTTTCGGTTACCAAGCTCTTCCCTCGATCTTTTCATGCAGACGCCGCCGTAGCTTGCAGCGGGATCTTCCCATCTCGAAGGGATGGCGGCACGCACCCAAGGATTCTGGCCTATAGTTCCTCAATATTATGGAACTACCTATTACTGATGTTGTATTAGTTTGTTCTTTAGACCAAGTGCCAGGAGGTTATACAGCGGTATGTTGATGACTTAATTGTTGATAGTTGTAAGGAAAATAAGAGCAGATCTTTAGGGGGAAAAAAGAGTAAAAAATCCTTACTGGATGTATTTAAACAGGTATATACATATAGTTAAGATCTGCTGAAGCTGTTTCTTTACAATAAACTATTGATGTGAAAATATACATACATGTAAAATTTGTATACCATGGTACGTTCAAACTGTCTGATCATATTGTTCAATTTGCAGTGAATATATTTTATACCCACCTAGGAGGTGAATAAGTGAACCGTCCAATAAAAATTAGTTTCCTATAGCCTAGAGCCATGATACAAGTTGGTTGCACCCCTCCGTGCTCGGTCAGTACGGGATTTACACTATCCTCGGGCCTTTGGCCCTCGGTTGTGTAAATCCCATACCAACCTCCTTGTCGTGGTATAACTTATACACACACATATATACATACATTACATAATATACATCACTTCTTTCTTTTAATATTTTTAGATAACTGATCTTCATAGTGGGGGTGATGCTCAACTAAGATTTCTATTAAGAGGAAAATTTGAGACCAGATATTTGTGCTATACTAAAGAGATGAGGGTAAGAATTTAGTGTGTCAGCTTTCTCTGATTAGGGTTGGCCTCCAAAATATAGAATCAATTCAAGCTACCTTAGCACGATTTCATTGTGTGAGTGTATGGTGCATTATTATATAGACAAACAACCAAGTTATCCAGAGCATGTACATACCAGAAGTAAGTTTCCTTGAGGAAGGCTATGAATTTATTCCAGAGACAGTGGAAGGGAAAGCTGCCTTGAATTCAGAGCTGCTGGCTGTCAAGAAGATACAATGCCAAGATGCCACTCAAGCCATAGTGGACATAATTATCTGCAGTGCCACAGATAATATTACCAGTGACTACCATATTCTTAAGTGAGTTGACACTTGTATACATAGTACAATAGTGGAACCATGGTGACTTCACTAAGTGGTATTTTATTTTACCTTTTTTGCTGGCTATGTCAAGAGCATACTATTGGTCATGTGTGTAAGTAAGTGATGGTCATTCTCTAACACTAACCACTTTATAAAATTAATGTATACTAGCAAGTACCACCCACACAGTGGCACTTGACGTATTGCAAAGTAAGAATGTGGTAGCATAAGTTACTTTTATTCATGGCTATCATTCTCTACAGTTGGTTAATACATCAGTTTCACTCTCCTGCTTTATTTATTCCTGAACTATCTCATTTCTGTATCCCCCACCTTTCTTTTTTTCTAGCTCTTCCTTCTTGAGTCAAGGAATCCTTTCTCCACCTTTGTCTACCTCCTGCTTGTGGACGATTCGATTCCACCCGCTTTTTAGTACAATATTAATCATTCACTTTTTGCCTTCTCTTTTGTACTTTCTCCTTCTTTTTACCACACCGCTTTCCTCGTCGATTCCACCGACTATTAACCACTTTTTTGCCTTCTCTTTCACATTTTAACCTTCCTTTTTTAAGCTTATGCCGCTTATCCTCGTCTGTTCCACCCGCTTTTTGTTGCAATTATAGTAATCACTTTCTACTGATCATGACGACACTTTACCCACTCTCCGGTTTCTCAGCCACTTTCGTTTTCTTCCATTTATCAGTGTACCTGGTTAGGTAGCAAACAAATTTGCCTACCAGTAATCTAGCATAGCCAACCCCTTCACTTCTTTATAACTGCATTTTATATTTACTCGGTAATTCAGCACTAGTTCACGAAAGCTGCTCTCCTGTCTGTTTCTGTGCCACTCCCACCTACTGTACATTTTTATTTGTGGCGGGTTTGGTTGCTAACCGGTTTGCCCCGTGCTCTAGCTTTACCCGGTAATTCAGCACGAGTCACAAGCATTGTGCGTCTGCGCGTTCTAGCTCATTAGCTCATGAATTATTCATGAATACTACATCATTGTCGGTCACGGGTATTATTATATAGATTATATATATATATAATTATAGGTAAATATATAATATATAAAATATAATATATATAATTATATACATATACCGGTATGTATATTTATAGCAAAAAAATTCTGCTAATATAGTTAATTATAACTTAACCCGGCGTTTCAACTTCTTGCCGAAGTCCTCTTCAGGGGTTACATTCCTCACTTACTATGACCCCAGAAGAGGACTTTGGCAAGAAGTCGAAACGTCGTGTTAAGTTATAATTAACTATATTGGCTGTTGAAAAGAGAGAAATTTGCTATTATTATAATTATTCAGCCGAGAATGACTGAATCATTGAGAGGTATGTATATTGCTCTGAATATTAATTTTTATTTGTGGGATATTTAGAGAAGTCAACAACCTTCAAATTGCTTACAAAACAATTCAATACAATGTGAACGTTTCACCAATTTTGAGCTCTACTAGTGTATCACAGAGAGACATAAGAGCAGAGACATCCAATGGAAGCATTAGAACAGAAATACAATTAGCACGACAGAGAGCAATATTATCAGCTGATCTTATCTTTAAGGAATGTCCAATTACAGATATTATTTTTGTGAATTCTTTGGACAATGTGCCAGAAGGATATATTTCTGTAAGCATAAAAGGCCAGTGTGCTATTACTATACATGTAATATTATGAACTCTTCAGATAATTATAAATTTTGTTATTTAAGACTGCAAGCATAGTAAGTGAGGAATATACTTAGTCCATACCCAAAGAAGGTTGGGTGCACATATCAAAATGTCAGAATTCATGTTATCATATTCATTACTATGAAAGTATGCAACTGCATTAATTTTGAAAGTGTGAAACACTTACTTAAAATTTAATCTTCATTCCTGCGCTTGAAACTATTTCGAAGCAAAATAAAATTTGAATAATTATATCAGGGAAAGTGAGTAATATTATGAGGCATGCACTAGGTATAATATTTGATTGAGAGGTACAGTGAAGAACAGATATGCTGATAACTATGAGGATTGGGGCTATTGTCATTGAACTGCTTGAGCAGATCAATGGGATACTGACATGCAAGATTTCATACACAAAGCAAAAATATCATTTGTAAAGGCATGATATAGATCGCATGTTAGAGCATATAATATGCAGATTGCATTATAGAGTGAAGATTACTAAGGGACTGTGGGACATGAAACACAGGAGAACTTACCGTAGGCTATAATTGTTAAGTGCCCTGCTTGTAACCTCCAAACGGTAAGGAAATGGGCACTTAATAAAAATGGGTGCCTAAAAGCTAGTGGTAACCTAAGGGACTGAGCACCTATCAGCATTAAATGAGGTGCATGGAGCACTTTAAAAACAAACAAACAGTGCTTAACAAAGAGGGGGTGCTTAACAACCTGTGTCTATGATAGTGCATGTATTTGGACAACAGTTGATTCCAGAAAAATTATTGTCTATATATAACACTAAAAGTTGATCAAATTATTACTAAAATATTTTAGAACCCGTTGCTATATTGTTACTAGGTGTACTAACTTGGTAAGTGTGCACTATTTTTTGCCTTTAGGTATATAAACTGTGCATACTAACCACCCTTGGGGTATTGCTATTTTTGAGTTTTAGTTTAATAGAATAGGCTGGATAAAGCGGTGTGAGGCCCGGATATGATATGTGAGGATCTACTACCCTCTCATATCCACCTATACGGGACCAGCCCTAGTTCCAGCCCTAGTTCGGATAACTCTCCTGCTGCCACTCATACCACAGGAATTTACCATAGCTAGCTGCTTAACTGTTTACCCCAGAGCAGAGCAGCCCAGGGTAGAGTTAGATCTGGAGATAACAGCTGGCAGCTACAAAACCAAGTTGCTAGTGGAAACTGGGCCGGCTTGGGGGTGGATTTAGTGCACTGAAGCCCAAGGGCCCGTATGCTGTAACTATTACATATGTGTGTGTGAGAATCAAATAAAAGTTTTGGTTTTGCACAATTACCATATTACTTGTACCTGATAGAAATTTAAGGAAAAATTTGAACTATTATCACACCTGTTTTTATCATTATTTTCCAGATTCATAAGCCTTTTGGTGAAAAATCTTTATTCCATAGGAAACGCAAACCTCACACAAGATATCTTTGCTACTCTAAAGATAAAAGGGTGAATTATTAAAAGTAAATATTGATTATTGCTCATCTTAAAGCCTGATGAGGTTCAGAGATGGTGAGCAAGCTAGCCTTGTTATATTCTTCATTTTTGACAACTTTTTTAATTTAAAAATTGAGCACATCATCCCCAATCACATGGTCACTTCTATAAATATTATTTTTACTATTAGATTTAAATTTAGTAAACTCAAATAATTCTATTGTTTAGCTATCACCTCTCTAGTTTTCTTTAAGATCAAGTTAACCTTTAGCATCAGCTGCATAATTATTGTTGTGTGAACACAAACGCAAAAGCAGTAGTGACAACAACAACAACTAAAACCAGGCATAAGTCAAACGGTGCTTTATTAACCCTCAGCGCACATGCGCGAGAGGGTATAGTAGTCATCCTGTCTGTTTGTCTGTCTGTCTGTCTGTCTGTCTGTCTGTCTGTCACGCTCTGATTTTGGAGATTACAGAAAATTAACAGTTGTTTAATTTCGGGCTAATCATTGAGAAAACACGAAGCTTTCAACTCCACGTAGGTACCAGCTTTTATGGGCAACAACACCCCCTAGCATTTGAGCAAATAATTTCTGCAGCCAGTGGTGTAGTTTTCACTTTCTGCTCAGGGAATGTATACAGATGGGTGTTTCTGGCTAGTTTAGCTTCTTCTCTTATGAAGACAGTGTTTCCATGTACCATTTTCATTGGTCGAGCTATTTTGATACCTCATTAAAAATAGCTAACAGATTGTTTGTTCTTTTGGAAGGAGATTATATTGTAATAGCTAGGTAGTGTTTAATAGCACTGAGGGTTCGCACTTTTGGTGCTTCATTTATAGACTGCAATTACTTTATTGCAAACAGTTTCAACGTTGCCATAACCCTAATACATCCACTGTATATACAGGGTGAGGATGAAGTCGTGGTAGTCAGCATGCACATAAGTTCTTTTTCTAAAGGACAATCAAAAAATGGCTATCACATGATTACAGGAACTTTAGAAGGTGACAGAACATTTAAAAGGAGACAACTTGGCATTAAAACGGCAGCCAGAGCTACAGCCAAATATGCTATAGGTGATATTATTGTACTCAATAAGAAGGATGAGGATAAAATTCCACAAAATTATCACAAGCTAAAGTACGTTAAAAAAGGGGGTTAATTTTTGTATGATGTGATTTTTATCATTATTCACTCCAGCGAAATAAAATAATTAAGTTTCCCTGTATAGTTTCAAAGTGCACATTTTTAGCATACTTAAGACCCAAGTAAAACTTTTTTCTTATTAATTATACTGTCTATATTTAAGACAATTAAAGAGATCACTTAAAACCATTCAAATGACATGAATGTATACATCAACATCATACACACATATACATGCACACAGACAGACAGCAGACAAACAAAAAGGGTACAGGAAGCCTAGAACTCAATTAAAAAAAATTAGGGTATTTACTGCTTACTATTGAATACCACTTGATTTTTTTAAACTCACATATATAATACACATTATTGATTGTTTTAGGAGATGCATTAAGCATTGTCGAATTGCATATAAGGTGATTAAAAATGGTCTCCAATCTAACAAATGTGAAAATGAAAGCATAACAGCAAATTCTGAAGGTGGGCACTTCAATAATAATAGTGGTATTAATCTAGAAGAAAAAGGAAGTTCAAAACATGTCAGTCAAAAAGTAGGCAAAAGATTAAGGCTAAAGAACATCATTCAAAAAGCCATTGAAGTAACCAGACAAAAACAGGTAAATACTATTTCAAAAATATCATCTGAATCAAAAGGAAAACAGGAAAACAAGAAAGGTATAAAATCAGATAAATTCAAAGACATATTAACGGATACTTCAGTGGAATGTGAGAAAATAGAAAATACGTTAGACAAAAAGGGTGTGATAAATACTGTGAAAGAGAAAGTAACTGAACATAAAAACACAACAGACACAACAGGGAAAATAAATCAGAAGGATAGAGAAAAAAATAGAGAGAAGAGGGAAATGCCCAAAAGAACAGAGAGGTTAGGAACTGTGTCAGAACCAGCTAAACTGAAAAGTATTTTGAAAAATGGCATTAAGAAAGGAGCCACTTTGACATCAGTGCCAAAAGATGAATTAACAGCGAGCGATTCAAGATCATTAGCACCAGAAGTGAAAGATGAAGGAAAAAAATTTGTAATGAGGGATAATTTAAAACCCACTACTCTGCCCCAAGATGATAAAGATTCTTTGCAGATTAAAAAAGATATCACACGTAGTATAAAAAATCGTCCTATCACTGATATTTTATTTGTGTGTTCAAAGGACAGCTTACCGAAAGGTTATGTAATAGCGGTAAGTAAGAAATATTTCTCTACAGTACATGTATTTAATATCTTTAATAGTGGTGTGACGTTGTTAGCATATTTGGGATTGTCATGATAACAACTTGTTCATGTTTTATGATAGTGCTTTGAGAAAGCTATTGATCAAGCATTCAGAGGTTCATCATCTCTGTTGTATAGTTTCCCTGGACTATTTTTATGTACAGTGACATTAGGCAAAGCCTTCTATTTTATTATCCATCCTAATCTACCTGATAGTTTCTTTTTTAGTATGTGCTGATAGTGTAGAAGTTAATTACGATGGTGCATATACCTTGGTAGTACATGGTCACGAATATAATTAAGACTAATCTTCCGTTCCATCAGAGATGAATTGCTCATTTTTCACTTATTAGACAGAGGAGGCATCCATAAATTTAGGGACATGTAATAAATGAGTAACTACTTGATGTACTTGGGACACTATAGAGACATTATATATTTTTGTATATAAACATACCTTGATTATTACTACCTAAGATAGCTTACAATTCACACTAAAATTCCCCACTAATTTACTTTTATGAATTCAACACAATGCAGGTTCTGCAATAAATATAACATGCCAACTATTTCATGACTTTATCCTTTGAACGACATTCTAGGGTCCACAATTATGTGAAGATCAAGCAATAGAGATGGCTCCTACACGCAACATGGAGGATAATATTCAGAGATATTTGTGTTACACAAGAAAAAGACAGGTAATGTATTTTATTATATGAAGGCATAATTGTAGTTAATGCAAGTAAAGGTATGCTAAGTAGGTATACAATTGATCCCTTTAAGATATATGACTGGTCATATTTAGCTGTCACCAGAACACATATCTCACCACACACTCTCACTCATGCTACTTACCATTTCTCCATGAAATCAAAATGACAAGTTTGTGATTCCAGTTATGAAAGATTATAGATCTCATGCAAATAGCTAATAAGATAATAGATGATTTTGTCAAAAAAATTCAGCTGAATGAATGGGGAAAAAATCATTAATTGGTTTTGAAATTGATACTGGTGAGATAATTTATGTGACAATTTTTCAGTTTGCTTAAAAAAATTATCAAGTACTCAAATTCATGTTGCATAGGAATTTCTTATGTTATCTCAATTAGCTGTTTATCTCTGAATAAGAGATGGATTTAACTCAGCCCACTGAGACATTATCCCATAGCAGAGTTCCATAATGTTTATTCAATTCCAAGATCAATTAGCTATATTTAGGAATTAAGTTTTAAAATAATTAATTTCATAAACATGAAGTTTTGTGTATTCATTTAATTAATTTTTTTTAATAGCGTGATGATATGGTGGTGGAAAGTTTGGGCTTTAGTAATTTTAACAAACTTGAGAAACAAGGGTTTAGTCCTGTTAGAAAGACTTTTGAGGGTGAAAACATGGCACTCAAATCAAATTTCTTTGGAATTAAAAAATTACCCAGAAGTAAAGCAGAAAATGTTATGGTTGAACTTTTTATGCACTGTAAAACCCACTCTACACAGCTTCCAAAACAAATTGTCAAGTTACCGTATGTTTTTACTGTTGATAAATTGATTTTACATAATTATAATGTTGATTACACTTAGCACCAAATGGCATATTATTAAATTAATTATTCCGAACAATTTTTTTGTATTTCATGTGATACATGTCCAAGTACAGAAGGGCGGATGATTAGTGTTTCAATTTTGGTACAGCGGCGTAACTTAACAAGGTAATAAAAGTAGTCGTTTTTGTTTTTCGATACAGTATACATTTGTGACGCAACAAGAAAAAAATCACGTCAAAATATGAGTAAACATAAAGCAAAATAGAATTGAACAAAACAAAAACGACAATATTGTAAACAATGAGCTGAAGAAGCGGTGGACGAAATTCTGGCTTCTGTGCGTCCTCCACTATCTCCAATAAGTTCCGTTTATTTTGGGACTTTGAGGCTTGGTAACTTCTTTGGTTCAGTGCGTGTGTCAGTCATTCTTGGTAAGTCCACATTTTGCCAGCATGTCTCGTAGATCCGCTTGGCTGCGTGAACCTGCAAGGTATAGAATCGGAGTTATTTTCCATAGCAACAGCCAATTAACCTTAATTGATTTGTGTGGGCGGAGCGCGTATCCGGTGTGCCAGCACCCTTAAAGTGTATCACGTCAGTTAATTATAGTCATATAAAGTTAGTTTTCATATGCAATTTGAGATATTTTGCTCGTGTTATCATTTTAGGCCAATTAAAAACTTAACTATTGCATACAAAAAAGAAAAAATGGAAGTACTTGCAGAATGTAGTGCACAGCTATCAGATAGTAGTACAGAGTTACAAAATGGGAAGGAAAAGGGACAAATGGATGTGGTATCAGACAGTAACACACAAACATCTAGTCAGAAAAGTTCTGAGTTAGCAGGAATTGTGAAGGTACCAGGTTCTGTGGGCACAACTTCAAGTTCCAGTAGTTATCCAAGAAAGAAACGTCCCTTCTCTGATATTGTTATTGTGTGTTCATTAAACAATGTACCCAATGGATACACTGCAGTAAGATATTAGAGTTTATACAATTTAATTGAGTATATTTTATCATTTATATAGATTTTTCTATTGGTTGTTAGTCTCTCTTGTCCATTTTTAGTCTTGTGTGCATGTGTGTGTCTTTTATCTCTGCTGTGTGTCTTCCTACCAACCAGTCTGTCAAAGTATATCTTTAAAATAATCTGTTTTGTCATTCAATATTTTTAAATGCTTGATATGACTTTATCTGCTCATGTGATAAATTAACTTAGAGGCTTACTGCCAAGTAGTTGAATGTAAACAGCATAACATAATAGGGTACAAAATACTACTTTCATGAATGAACAAAGCTAAGCAAGAACATATCAGGGGTGTACAAGGTCAGTAGTATATCATGCATGTGTGTATGTACATGTGGGTGATACAGAAAAACTATCTATATAGTATAGTACGCTTATATGTCAGTAATAGTGATGATGTGTGTGTGTATTCATGAACTGTGTTAATAAAGTATTGCAAATAATATGGAATTATCTTTCAGTTGTTTATTTTGAAGTTCAACAGTGTATGATATGTTTGTTTTATTGTCCCTGTTACATGTGAACATTTTTTAATGTGTTATAGATTAAACAGTGTCGATGTGGTCGTGATTTAAATCTGGGAAAGAAAATGAAGGAAACCAGATATCTCTGCTATTCCCTGGTTACTAAGGTAAAGTGTAGCTACAAAACTCTTATCATTAATATCCTTTAGTGTACATACTCTCTTTGCCTGCCTGCCTCGGCAAAAAAATATAGTGTATTTGAAGCTATACAAATATGAGTATGAGTTAAAATTAAATGTTAATTAATTTCATAATCATACTACACAAAATGATTTACAGTAAAAGAATACATGGCAGCCAAAGTTGTTGACACACAAACTCATGCCTGGTATATATTCTGTTTCCCTTTAATTTTTGTCGCTCCGCAGACTAGTAAACTGATGAAATCTTTGAATAAACTTAACTCTTTCACCGCCGTAACCACCATACAGCAGTGTGAAGTAATACCTCCGTAAATCATTGTTTATTCTCATCTGCATTGCTTCACTCATATAATATTATAGCCTCAAGAAGTTAGCTCTATAGTTAGTAAGTGACTCCTTGTGGCAGTATCTCTAAGGCTACAGTGTAAACATTGAGGTAGCTTTCGAAGTCAGAGTTTTGACTTACTTCAAAATGGCGACCGGGCAGTCAACTGTTGAGGTAGTAATGATTAACTGCAACCTCGGCATTTAGATGGTGAACAAGTAAACAAGAAGGTAAAGAAGATATTTATGCCTACAGAAGCTATTCAATAACAGAGAGTCGCTCTAAGAAGGAATCCAAGCGTTTGACTACATCTTTAGAAGACAAAGCAGTTGTGAAGAAAAGTAGTTATACTGTACTCAAAAGTAGCTACAGACATTCTAGTATCACATATAGAAAGGTGTTCATCTGTTTGCAGTTCTTTCTTCTTTAATGATTATTTTTAAGATAGTGTTTAAAAAACTTTTTTTTTATATCCGTGACAATCCAGCGGTGAAAGGGTTAAAATGAGTCTTGAGACTAGAAAATGTTTTATAATAATTGGTGGAGTGGTATAGTAGAAAGTGAAGTGAATATATAGCTCAGTGGTTTAGTTGGGTCAGATTATGATAATTCTTTTTAGAATGATGACGACATGGTTGTTGAAGACTTTTCTTTTGGAAAGAGGAATGTTCGATTAGGTTATCACACCATATCAAAGACAATGGAAGGGAAAGTACCACTGAAAAATTATACAATCAGAATCAAGAAAGTTCATAAGGTTGAACTTAAATCAGTAATTCACGATATTGCTATAACATGTAAGAAAAAACGTTGCCATGCCCCTAAAGGCTATATTTACATAAAGTAAGTTTACAGTAAATTATTTTTTGTGTTTTTTTAATTAAAAGTGGCATGGGGGGGGGGGGGGGGGGGGGGGGAAGGAGTAGAGTCCAGTTGGTCTTGTTGAGAAGGCACTACTTACAGGCTTCACTTTCTGATTATAAGAACTTAAAATATAGAAGGAGCTCTGAAAGGGAAGAAAACCAATCATTCTGTTCGAAAGACAATGATAACATCCCTAGCTAGCTCTAACATTCCAGATACGCAAATAATGCAGCTCTCTGGCCACAAAAATATACAGAGTTTAAACTTCTATAAACAAGCACCTTTACAGTAGCAACAAGAAATGTCTCATGAAGCAATCCTTTTCATGAATTGTCCGATTCCGTCCCTTCCCATCCTTTGATTTTTATATCATTTTGATCCAGGACTGGGCATGTAATTCACAGCCAAATAAAATGGAGAGTGAAGCTGGCATGTCTCTGCTGGTTGTTGTTTTACGTCGGCTTCAAATAATTGCACTGGACAGCGATCTGGTTTTTCTGGAGTACTCCACATTTTAGGCTTAAAAGGACAAGTGTGGGACCCTTCACCAGTGCGAGTCTCTTTTATCCTGTTTGGTAAATTCAACGTATTTCATATCATCTGAGGAACACTTGACATCTATGTCACTATAACACAACTTGTAATATTTAACTATAGATAATTAATTAGCTGTCTTGTAGTAGAATAAATTCCTTTATTTGAGATGTTTCGGTCCGTGGACCTTCTTCATTCAAACTGAGAAAGCACAGCAAGGTGATTGCATGATATATATATTGTAGCTGAAGCAATGTAGCTGGTGAAAATTGATAAAATGTGTTGATTCATTGAGATGATTGTTCTAGGTGATTAGTGGCTAGATGATGGTAATGAGGTGACAATGTGCAGGCACAGGAGGAAAAGACTTCAGGCCTGCTACTTCCTAAAGATTCTGAAATCCAAAGCTGCTCAATTTCAGTGTTTTGTAATGGTTGTGATGCTTTAGACTTACTTCCCTTTCCTTCTTTCTTCAGTGTCTTCTTACTAGCTACGAGTAGCTGTTGAAATGAGCTAAACTCAGAATCTCTTATGATGCTATATGGTTTATGATGGTCTCTTGTTAGATGTCCATCCAAACTTCTTTGAATGGAAATAAGAGTGCTTGGTCGCTTACACTCTGCACCTTACAATAGATATGACCAAGAAGTCTGTCAATTCTTTGGGTGGAATATTTTCAATTTTTCGCTTTTTATTTATTCCTTTTCACCAACGGTACCAAGCTCTCAAGTCGGAAAATGTTTTCTTTTGAGTAGTACTGTTTTTTTGTTCTTTTAAAAACTTCCGTAATTCCTCATCGTCAAGACTAACTGCTTGTTCACTGTCAGTGTTAGATGATGGTCCTTCTTGCCTTTTACATTCCCTTTCTACTCCACCTCGAATATCAGAGAAAAGATTATCAATGACTTCATCAGAAAAAAAAAAGAATCGAAAGACTTCTTGTCAACATCCATTACATTAGCCACTCAGTTTCTATGCCATTCGCGCATGATCAGTACACAATACATCGATTATCATTGGGTACCGTGGGAATATCACTCATCTGTCGGTGGCAGTTACACTCGTGCCTGCAGCACTCGTGTAAATGCTAGCCGACAGACCCATGATATTCTGCGGTATTCAATGATTAATAGTACGGCGCGTAAGTTGCCCATTCAAAAATGAATGGGAAAAATCGCTGTTCAATTGAAATCGCATGGGCAAAGTGAAATAGCACGTAACTAATTAAAATACCTCAGTAACTAAGTGGAAACTAAGTGAAATACCTCGGTAGCTAAGTAAAATAGTACGGGTAAGTGCGTACGCGTAGAGCGTTAACCTTGGAAACGTACAGTTCGAGTAGTTTCTAGTAGGGGACAACGTGCAAGAGACTTTTTAAAAAGCTGGCCTACTATTAGCGAGTGATAGCACAGATAACCTGTGCTATTAGAGATCAATAGCACTCGTAAAGCAATTGAAATAGCACTCTGCTTTGCCTCGTGCTATTTCAATCGTTACTCGTGCTATTAATCATACTAATCTATATATCAGACGATTGGAATCAATATTAATAAATCATTATTTCTTCTCTTGGATGTTAAAGAAGTGAAAAGTGGAGTGGCTGAAGCCATAATACAATGAACGGTGCACCAGGATATATAAATTAGTAACTACATACCTGTACATCATACTGCTACATCGTCTTGGTGGTGCAAGATGATCGCTGAATAATCACAACATTTTCACAAAGCTAGTTGTTGTTTTTCTCCTTTTCTTCAACTCTTGTGGACATTTGTGCTTATTTTGAGATGAAACCCTATATATTCGCAGGGTTCTATCTAGGAATTTTCGTTTGGGGGGGAAGATCAAGCAACTTTGCAGACCAGATGGAAAACAGGGTCAGGATATTAAGAGTTTTTTATGATTTAAGAGACAAATATATCAATGAAAATTACTGAATGCAGGTTATGATTTAATAATTTAAATTTTAAGAAAAGGTGATTCTAATGCACAATGTTAAAGTGATATTTTTCTAGGCTTAGAATGTTTGTAATGATCTAAAATGTCTTCAAGAGTTTCATTTAATAATTGATCTGGACCTTTGATGCAAATTCTCATGGCATATTCCAGTGTATTTTCACCCATTCTGTTACGAAGCTGAGTCTTGATAGCTTCATGCTACTAAAAGTTCTCTCAACTGTAGCAGTGGTGACAGGCAACACAATCAGGATGGCTGCTAATCTAGCTAGATTAGGAAAAGAGGTTTTCATAGACATATAGAGCAAAGCAAGAGTGATATTTAGGTGGTGCTCTGAGAGTAACAAGAGCACCGAGGCCTAAGGTGTCTTTTCAGAGCTTCAGGCTTATCTCTCTTTGGTTGAATTTCTGACTCATTTAATTCATCGAAATCATCCTTGAAATACTTAATTTTTATTCTCTTTTTTCCCCCATTACAAAGATTACACACAATTGAATTGAACTTGCAATTCAGTAAGGAAGACTAATTTCTATAAATATAGTTGACAAAAAAGTCCTTATAAGCTTATTATCAAAGTTGGCTTTGGCAGTCTCATTAAAAAAAACTAAAGCCTTGCCCTCCTAAGCATATATAACAACAACAAAAATAAAACATTCTTGCAACATTTGGGGGGGAGGGAAGCTTTGACATTTGGGGGAAAGCTGAGATGTTTGGGGTGGAAGCTTCCCCCCCCCCCCCCCCCCCCCCCCCCCCCCCACTAGATAGAACCCTGATTCAGGTAACCGTGCTATTCAGGATTAATAGCACGAGTAACGTGATTGAAATAGCACGAGGCAAAGCCGAGTGTTATTTCAATTGCTTTACGAGTAATAGCACAGGTTACCCGTGCTATCACTCGCTAATAGTAGGCCAGCTTTTAAGAAAGTATTTTGCAATTGTAGCTACACTGTATCGTTCACTCACTATGTCCTTATTTCAGGATTAGCTTCCACTGGAACTTTGTTTTCAACGTACGACTCCTCCTAATTTGTTGTAAAACATTCCGTCTAATACGGGTAGAGGTTCTGTGGTAAAGAAGGACATTGTCCCCAACTAGCAACTACTCGAACTATACATTTCCAAGGTTAACGCTCTACGCTTGCACACTTACCCGTACTATTTCACTTAGCTACCGAGGTATTTCACTTAGTTTCCACTTAGTTACCGAGGTATTTCAATTAGTTACGCGCTATTTCACTTTTCCCGTGTGATTTCAATTGAACAGTGATTTCCCCCATACATTTTTGAATGGGTAACTTAAAATTGATATTAAAATTATTATTACTATTAAAATTGAAAAAAAATTTTCTTCCATTTTGTAAGCCAATGCCTATACTCATACTATGATATTAAATGTGAAAATGTTAGGGGCTGCCTCCCCCTTCCCCTTCCCCCTTCTCATAACCCCATTGCCCCTTTGTATATGCTTATGTATGAATATATGAACTATTTCATGTTTTAATTTAGGAAGAAAGTGTATAATAGAAAGGTATTCATGAAGAAATTAGTGTATAATCCAACAGCTGCTATTAGTGATGATAGTACTGAAGATTTTGATGAAAAACCAATAACCAACTTTAAGATTGTGTGTTCACTTGACCAAGCTCCTCCTGGATACACTGTAGTAAGTTAATAATAATAATAATAATAATAATAATAATAATAATAATAATAATAACTAGCAAGTACCCCGCCACACGGTGGCGCTTGACGTATTGCAAAGTAAGAATGCAGTAGCATAGTAAGTTGCTTTTATTCATTAAAACATTCTCTACAGTTGGTTAAGATTACATCACTTTCACTCTCCTGCTCTATTTTTTCCTGAACTATCTCATTTCTGTATCTACCACCTTTCTTTTTTTTCATCTCTTCCTTCTTGAGCCAAGGAGTCCTCCTCCTCCTTTGTCTACCTCTCCTGCTTCTGAATCTTTCTGTCCTTCTATCATGATTGTGGACTTAGGCTTTGTGAAACTTTTAACTTCAGCTTTTCTACTTTCACCTTTCTTTTTGAAACTTACGCCGCCTTTAATCGACGATTTGATTCCACCTGCTTTTTAGTACAATATTAATCGTTCCCTTTTTGCCTTCTTTTTCATACTTTCTCCTTATTTTTACTACACCGCCTTTCCTCGTCGATTCACCGGCTAATTAACCACTTTTTTTGCCTTCTCTTTCACACTTTAGCCTTCCTTTCTGAAACCTATGCCACCTATACCCATCTGTTCCACCCGCTTTTAGTTATATTTATGGCAATCACTTTCTACTGATGGTGATGACACTTTACCCATTCTCCTGTTTCTCAACCACTCTCACCTTTTTCCAATTATCGTTGTACCTGGTCAGGTTGCAAACAAATCCGCCTACCGGTAGTCTAGCGTAGCCAAACCCTTTACTTCTTTACAACTGCATTCTTGGTTTACTTGGTAATTCAGCGCTAGTTCACCAAAGCTGCTCTCCTGTTTCTCTATCACTCCCACCTACTGTCCATTTTTTGTGCTGGGTTTGGTTGCTAACAAATTCGCCTTGCATTCTAGGTTTACCCAGTAATTCGGCATGAATTCACGAGTATTGTGCGTCTGCGCATTCCAGCTCATTAGCTCATGAAATATTTATGAATACATGAGTCATGTTGTCAAATGGTTAGGTAAAGCGTAATCGCTAATAACGACGACGGTGGGGTGAGTGAATTAAGCTGAGCCAGGTGGGTAAAATGTAACTATAACGATGATGCAACATTCTTTACTTGAAAATTCATTGTCCAATAGTGTAACCACAAAGGGAAGTCTTGCGTGGGTATGTCCAGTGAACAAGTGTGTGTGAAAGTATGGTGTGTTACAGCTACTACTTAGCTAAAGAATAGCACAAGTAAACGTTTAACTCAAATGAATCAAACCTGTGTGGTAATTCCTTAGAAATGCATACTTTTTGTTGTTGTTGTTGTTGTTGACGTTTTGCTTTCTTTCTTTTTTTTTAATCAAACAGTTGCGGTGAGTGGTTACTATGTTATTGAAACCCCTTTACTGTATATATGTAATTTAAAAACTGGACCATTTTTTTAGTAGCTGGAGTGCTAGAAGTTAAAAAAATTTAATCATAATATAATGATTCTGTAGTTTTGTTAACCAAACTAGGGAGGCTTGCTCACACTTTGTGCACAAGCACACCACTAATAATAATAACAATTAATGTTACAGATAGAGACTGGTCTTCATGGCTGTAGTGCCCAGCTTTGGCCTCAGACGTGGTGGGGAGAACCAGGAGAAACTAGGTATCTGTGCATCACTAGGGAAAAACAGGTAACACTAGAGTAAACTTTGAGTGATTTTATGTAATGGTATACTCTTTAGAAATATCACATTTCTAAATAATGGTTTCGTGGTATTGGGAAGTAAATTTATTAATTGTGTGCAATTCGTGAGTAGTGAGACATTCTTGAACTTTAGTGAATGGAACAAGCAATTTTTATTGGTGGTTAATTAGGGTATATTTATTGGTGAGCTACTGAGATAGTGTTTGATGTACAAATGATTTTGTGTTTGATGTTTTTGTGTATCTTGAGGAAAATAGGAAGATAGGTCACATGTACAGTTAAGAAATAAATCCCTAACTTTTATTTTTATTTATTTATTCATTGTTTTTTGTTTGTTGTTGTTTTGTTTTATTAGCTAATTTGTTTGTTTATTCATTTGTTGCTATCTTTTGATTTTTGAAAAGCATAGTGACACGGTTGAGTAATAGTTCTATTTACTAGCTGTTTCTGGTTGGACTACACACACGTCAATTTCTATTAATTCATTTTTTTAATTTTGCTTTGGCTGTTTCTTATTCATTCATTTATTATATGTGACCGTCTACAGGAAAACCAGGCACAACGCGGCACACTTCAAAAAATTTTTTTTTGCACTTACAGAGTTGTCGGCGTCCAGATATTGAGCTCTCCAAGTTTTATCGTCGTAGCTTAAGTCGTTCCCACTATAATAGACCTAACCGTTCCCTTCCGTCGGCTTGAAACAATACATTTTTAAGAAATCAATCGATCTTTTCTAGATATTTACGCACGCTGCGTTGTGCCCGGTATTCCTGTAGACAGTCACATATCTGTTTAATTGTATTCATCTACTCTATTTAATTTAACATTTTACAGAAAGATCAGAAAATATTGGTAGATATTTATATTCCCCGTGCCACACAACAGTACTTTAAACCAGACTATGTCATCATGTCTGACACTGTGGATGGGAAAGAACCATTGCTTTATCGGCAAATGGCAGTTAAGAGAATTCACAAAGATCTCACTGATTTAGCTGTCATTGACGTTGTTGTATGCCAAAATAGGGACAGAGTAACCCTTCCTTCGGACTATATACTGCTGAGGTACGTGGAACTAACTAAAAATAGAAATGAAAGAATATGGACGTTATTTTTCTATAATGTATAATACTATGAAATATCTGCTGTTTTCTTTATTTTAATGTGTGCATGTGCTCTCTTAATGGACAAGTATGTGCCAATGTCAAGATTTTATTTCATCATTTTTAGGACAATTTTGGTTAAGAAAAGTTATTAGCTTCAGGAGTTTAAATTAAATTAATTTGAAACCAATAAAATGAGTGAAGGCATCAGTAAATCTGTGATATAGAGAGAAAAAAAGGGGAGAAAATAATACAATAATGTAACCCAATTTCTGATTTAATTCTCTTTGCTAAAACAGTCTCCCTTCCTTCCTTCATTCCTCCCTCCCTTCCTTCTTTTATTAATTTATTTTTATAGGCCCTATATTCAAACTTGTTTAATCATACTGAATATTATTTTTTTTACAATGAATTACTAAATGAGTGATAATAAAAATATTAAGTAAGTCGTACACTCAGAAGCACAACAACGGGAGTGGAAGTAGCACTGTGCTAATAATAGAAGTAGTGCCATGATATCTTAAATATAGTGCTGTGATGATGATAGAGGCAGTGCTGTGATGATGATAGAGGCAGTGCTGTGATGGTAGTAGAGGTAGCATTGTGATGATGATAGAGGCAGTGTTGTGATGATGATAGAGGCAGTGCTGTGATGATGATAGAGGCAGTGCTGTGATGATGATAGAGGCAGTGCTGTGATGATGATAGAGGCAGTGCTGTGATGGTAGTAGAGGTAGTGCTGTGATGATGATAGAGGTAGCATTGTGATGATGATAGAGGCAGTGCTGTGATGATGATAGAGGCAGTGCTGTGATGATGATAGAGGCAGTGCTGTGATGATGATAGAGGCAGTGCTGTGATGATGATAGAGGCAGTGCTGTGATGATGATATAGGCAGTGCTGTGATGATGATAGAGGCAGTGCTGTGATGATGATAGAAGCAGTGCTGTGATGATGATAGAGGCAGTGCTGTGATGATGATAGAGGCAGTGCTGTGATGATGATAGAGGCAGTGCTGTGATGATGATAGAGGCAGTGCTGTGATGATGATAGAGGCAGTGCTGTGATGATGATAGAGGCAGTGCTGTGATGGTAGTAGAGGTAGCATTGTGATGATGTTAGAGGCAGTGCTGTGATGATGATAGAGGCAGTGCTGTGATG
>WLWD01003965.1_pt1:7500-46912 | contig 46912 bp, 40 predicted proteins | sample 6712731 | NCBI WGS metagenome assembly WLWD01 (sample SAMN12718690, study PRJNA576275) | sponge metagenome | isolation source: marine sponge | host: Mycale hentscheli | place: New Zealand: South Island, Marlborough, Capsize Point | collected 2014-11-01 | reverse complement strand
GGGCGAAATATTTTGACGTACGTATACATACATATATATATATATCTGAAATCTCAATTGAACACGACTGAGAGTCAGCTTCGCTCGCTTCGCTCGCTCGCTGAATAATGCTTCTTTGTATGTATTAGCTAAATGCCCTAGATGGTGTGTTGCAGGATATGAATGAGAGGGTGTGGGCTAACATTTTTTTTTGTGTTGGTATATTTGAAATAATTCCAATAACTGAAAAGTTTAGTTCTGAACTCTATATTCTTAAATATAAATTAGTTCTTCTGTACGATGTTTCTATAATAATTGGGGTCTTGTCAAGTACTTACTTGTGCTAAGCAAATGTAGTGTTAATTTTGTTGCTAACTGGTGAGTTTTTGTTTTGTCTGTATACAGCATTGATATTCGGATTTTCTCAACTCTCTTATGATGTCAGTGAAGCAGGAGGTGCAGCAAGTATCTCTGTGGCTTTAATTGATGGAACTATCGGGAGTGGTATTGGCATATCACTAGCTGGACAAACTAATGACTTGCTAGTTGGAGATAGAGCACTAGGTACAAAATATTAAACTGGTTAAGGGGGTGGTATGATAATTGTGGATTATCTTCAGGCACGAGTTCTTCATATTAGTTAAGACATGTGTGTGTTATTATATATGTACATTGATGTATAGAGCTTCAACATGGTCTACAGAGAGTTTGCCTAGAATACTTCTGAATGTCTCGTGGGTGGGAGTGTGGGTTTACTTGGCCATTACCTATTCTTTGTAGTCACTGTTACTTGATTAAAATAAAAGTTGTGTTTGCCTAATGTCACATGTGTGAACTTTTCTGTGTTCTCCACAGCTGGATTGGACTACAATACCAGAATCTTCAACACAGCTCTTTTTTCAACTGGCAATACACTTGCATCTTTATCAGTGGGTATTCAACAAGATTCCTTAGCTGAACTGTCGGAGATGTTTAATGCAATGCTGACGGGAGTGGCCTCAACAAGTTTCTTCGGACTGGCTTTTACTCCCACTGCTGCTGACTTGGCCAGAATTTCATTCAACCCAGAGTTGACTTTGATTAACATCCTTGATGATGATGGTGAGTGATATCATGAGATCGAACCTCCTCCCTCTCTGTGCTCATGATGCTCATTGTTAGCAAGTGAACACATTTTAAATGGTGACAGGCGTTGAGTTGGTATGTATGATGGTTGCTTGCATCGGCAGAAAATAATATGTATGTAAAATACCTTTATGATAAAAATGAAATTTCTCAGATATCATTGTTGTTATTGTTATTATAGTTATTGTAATCAATTGTGTGTGAACTTTCATTACTATAATATTTTCTATTGATATTAAACTTTGCACTGATCACGACAGTCGCTACATATTGTGAACGTGGGTATTTTAATCGTGCGATGTTTGAAATAAGAGAGTAGTTGTAGCTCAGTAGCCAGAATATTCGCTGATGACTAAAGCAAAGCTAGACTGTATTCTGACAACTATTGTTGATTTCACATTACATTTACTCCAGAATAACTTACTTACTAGAAGATTATAGTATTTGTTAGTTGGTTGCAGGATTAGTAATTAGTACAGAACACCACACGTTGAAAGTTGTTTGTTGTTGTTTCTGCTGTTATTATTTTTCTGTTCTTTGTTACTTTGTAGTGGCTGTTATCGGGTTTATGCCGGATGCATATTCAGTTGTAGAAAACGAAGGTGGACTCAATTTTATGTTTGGTGTATTGAGCGGAGAACTAGGATTTGTGTTGGACATTGAATTCTTCCTCGAGAATGGCACTGCTATAGAAGGTACAATTGTTCTGTCTAATATTCTAGTATTAATGTAATTACATCAAGCTGGTTGGTATATCTAATACTATGTACTGTTGCTTGAGGGCTGCATTACAAGCTTCAAATGTCAAACTAATCTTTTTTTGAGTCTTACTGATTAAGGCTTCATTAAAAAAAAAGATAACTCAACCTCTTGTCCAGACAGTCTCGGACCAAGGTAACTAAGAAATGACTGTAACTCAGAAATATGTTTTTCTACCCATTTTTTAGCTCAATTTGGAGAGCATCAGAGCAGCAGCGTTTTGAGCCCAAAGTGAAAAAAATATGCATGCTTAGTAAAGTTGTAACCAAAAGTTTAAACTACGATTATATGCCCTCAGTCCCCCTTAATACATACAATTAACAAATTTGATAAAAATGTAACACTAAAAAATAATATGTGACCATCTATGGGAAAATCGGGCACAACGCGGCATGCGTAGACGTCGCAAAAAGATCGATTTAGTTCTTAAAATTGTATTAAATAAGCCTAATGAAGGGAACGGTTAGGTGATATATAGCGGGAATGGCTAAAGCTACGGTGATAAAACTTTGAGAGCTTAATATCTGGATGCCGAGGAGTGCGTAAGTGCAAAAAAATTATTTTTCGTTGGGGTCGCGTTGTGCCCGATTTTCCTGTAGACGGTCACATATTGTAAAAGCTTAGTGTACCGATTTCAGACATAAGAAATGATTGTTTTTTCTGTTATAGATTTCTAGCATTGCTCAGCTTCTTTCTTCTCCAACAGAATAAGAAACAAGCACTAACCCTTACTTACATTCCTTCCTGCTATAATTTCGAGCTTTTTGCACATTTAAAAATGCTGTCTTTGCATTTAGGTGCGTCAATCTTTTTTCCACCACTGCTCGTCTAGTTCTTACAATTAGCCGCTCTACAAGAGCTAGTTGTAGACATATTTTATATATTTAATTTGGTAGCTTTACCGACTACTCAGTACCTTAAATCACTGTTTGTTGGTGCCTAGCAGACGGAGGTGTTCATGACTTAGTCAAACAGATAAGAGCGCATACAAGCACTTTTTTAAGAATGGACGTTTTTGTCCAAGCTTGAATCTGAGTATTCATAAAGATCCTTTTAACTCCGCAAATATGTACACTGCTAATTGATATGTATTTTATTATTTTAATTTGCGTATATCTGCAATAGAAGTTCTAATAATTCAGATTTGTAGAGCCTTCATCAGTGAATTTTAGAAAGTGAGAGAATAAGATAAAAAGGTGCACTGAACCTGATTATTGATTGAATGTATTTAATATGGGTTGATTGCTTATTATTATTTTTTTAATTCTAAATTGTTTTCTTTTCTGTTGTTGTTTACGTGTAGTTATGGATTTCCTGGATGCCCAAACTTCATTATTCTCACTGACTGGGACTGATAGAACCTCTGCTAATGTTGCTATTGTGGATGATGACATATTGGAGCGGGAAGAGAGTTTCTTTGCAAAGCTTTCATTCGTTGAGGCCAGCAGTATTCCTGTCGGAGTGACAATCAACCTCAATACTGCTACAGCTACCATTGTTGACAATGACAGTAAGTTCTTAGTTCAGCGCTGAATTCAGGAGTTGAAAATGTATTATTTTTAAGGGTAGTAACTGCACTTACGTAAGAAGGACCTCTCCTCCAAGATTTTCTAAAACGAAAATTGTAACTGGAATTGAAGGAATGCTTGGTCAAGTTTGTTTACATGAATGAGCTTTATAGACAGATGTGAGTTCTTTTAATAGACTCGAGAGTTGAGTACAGTAGGCATTTGGTTTGAAAAGTATGGATGTTTTAACTGGCATTATTGAATTACATTTTGAAGTCATACTGTGTGCTTCAATTCATTGATATACAATCCAGTAATATTGCAGAAGTCACAGTTCAATTACTGTATTTCAACCTCACTCGCTGTCTCTGTTTGCAGGAGCTGTCATTGGATTTGACCCCATAGATTATTCTGTGCTGGAGACAGCTAAGTCAGTCACACTCAACGTTTCTGTTATCAGTGGTAGATTGGAACGGCCGGTACAAGTCTCGTACTTCACTGTAGATGGTTCTACAACTTCCACCGGTGCAATCGATTTTGCCTCCGTGTCACCTACACCTTTGACATTTGACATGAACCGTCTGTTTAACACGTTCACGATTTCTATTAACAACGATGCAATTTTAGAGTATCCTGAAATTTTCTTTGCCAGACTGCGTAGTTTGGACGGTTCAGTGGATGTTGGTCCAGATAATGCAACTGTGACTATCTTGGAGGAGGACGGAGATGATGGTATGTAATTATAAAATTGCTCCTATGAAATTAATTACTGATGATTATGGTCACAATGTAATTTTCCTCTATTTTGTTTCCACCTCATTTTTGTTTTGACCGATTGCCAGGTACATGATTATGATGTGGTGGGTAGGCTAGTAAAATATTATGTGTATACATGTATATGTGCTTTTGTTTGCTATATGGGTTGCGACTTGTTGGATTTCAATTTGAGTATTGAGAAATGTTTATTTTTAACATGTTAGCTGCTGTTGCTGTTGTTGTTGTTGTTTTTAAAATTTCTGTTCTTACCTGTTGATCGTTCTCTTTCTGCATTCATAGTAATTGTCGTGGGTTTTGATCCTGCTTCTTATTTCATCAATGAAACTACGGGTACTGTTGAGCTGACTGTGAGGTTAACGATGGGCTCGCTTGAGAGATCTGCCATAGTGAGCTATTTCACCATTGATGGAACTGCAACTTCTGAAGCTCCTGCGGACTTTATGAGTGTGTCTGGTCCTCTGACATTCAGTCAGGGTGTAGCCACGCAGCAATTTTCCATTGGTATTGTGAATGATGCCATTTTAGAGGATATGGAGTCCTTCTTGGCTGGCTTGCGCACTTCCGATAACTCTGTGAGGCTGTTACCAGACAGGGCAACGGTCAACATTGAAGAAGAACCCGGAGATGATCGTAAGTGGCTCCTCTAGTGTTCATTTAGATGTTTGTTTGTTTGTTAGAATGTGTTTATTGAGTGATTGATGATTTAATTTCTTTCTACTAATGACATCCAGCTGTGCCTATAAACAATAGCTATGAAGATATTTCTAAATGAGATACAGCTCATCATAGAAATTCTATAGTTTCTCACTTCTAGTTTCGTAAATCTCAGGTATAGTGTTTAGCAGTATATTAAAGTCAAGGTGTCTTTGCCATTTACGCACAAGAGATAGGTACCAAACCTTCCTACAGCATTTCTCTGATTTTTGAAATGTTAATTGTGTTTCAATGTCTTCATGTATTGCTGTAATATAGTACTTCTTACAAATAATATTAAACGAAAAATTCAATACATTTGATTTATTGGAATTTTCAAAAGAAATATGGCTACCGGAATGCTTACATGTAAAATGTGTGTCAGTCTTCCAAAAAAATTATAGTTCAAGGTTCTGAAGCTCAGAATATATCAGCTAACAGAAAATAAATTTAATAAGAAATAGTTTATAATTGTCTTGTTACCACACTGGTCACTTGTATATTTATGACCACCTGTTCAGTAAAACATGTTAACATATTTTTATGTTCTATTTCTTTTTATAAACACTTTTCAGCAAGAATTGTATTTTTAGAGCAAGTTAAGACAAACTTACTTACTGCCACACAAAATAAAAGTATAGAAGTCCACAAAGAGATGAGCTAAACATTCGGATTTGCCATTACTAAAGGTACCAGCTGAAGTTTAATTTCTGATAATCTCATAGTCCTACAGGGTTCAGATAGAATTCACAACTTATTCACCTTCAAGTTGCTGAGTTCTGTGTACTAGAGTTGCATGCTTTAAAAATTCAGGCAGATTGATGCTCAAAGGTAAGCGTTTGGAACCCTATTTAAAAAAATTGTATAACACAAGATTCCCGTGCACTGGTTTCAATTATTTCTTACAGGAAGTTCTAAACAAGAAATAAAAACTTTATATTAATAATCAATCTTTTTTTCAAAGAAGAATTGAAAGCAGTCTAATGCCGAGAATTCTCTGCTTCACCAGTCAAAGAATTCCTTGCCAGTGAATGGGTTAGAGGCTAAAATCTGGCTTATTCTAATCTGGAACTGGAAAGGCCTACACTTCTTATAAAGACAACACATGAATGATAGAAAAAATTATTCTCATAAGTAATTTTCATGACCAGCATAAATAAAACATGCTGTCTAGTCTTCATAGGTAGATTCTGGCAGGAAGCCAAAAACCCATTCCCTCCACCTGAATCATGCTCATGGACAAATTTGAATTCTGAATTCAAAAGCCCCGCCCCCACGCTTCAAGTGCTGATCTAATTATGACTTTATGCTATACATTTCTTTGACAGATTATTTGAAACTTATTACAGTCACTTGCAAATTAGCACTTATACATAAATAGCACTAAATGAATAAGACAATAATGACCTCAATTCTTTTTAAAGAATATTATAATCAATTGATTCAAAAGTATATACTTCAATCTTGTTTATATAGTTACAGTGAACTCTGTCACTGTAACTCCACCAAACCCTAGTGGAGTAGCTGGTGCAAATGATGTTAATCTCACATGTACTGGAACTCTATCAGGACCTGCTATAGCTAGAGTTGAATGGACAGGACAAATGATGCGCACTCCACCACTGGCTACAGCTCCATCTACTACAGTCAGGGATTCATTAGTACTAACTCGAGTTAGACAATCCTATGCTGGAACTTATACATGTACTGTAACTATTGGAGCATCTAGTATGAGTAGATCTGTATCATTAGCAGTTACGGGTGAGTTTGTCATATTTATATGTGAGATTTATTTCATGCTGCTGTACATTATTAGCTCCAGCTATACCTATCTCTATAATGGAGAGCCAGTCACCTGTTGGTCTTCATGACTACATACTCACCTGTGCAGCCACACCTCCTTCTTCTTTGGAAGTGACTTCACCATCATATCAGTGGAGAAGAAATGGACAAGTTGTGCCAAGTCAGAATAATAGAGAATTGAACTTGAGTCCTCTGCCACTGAGTGAAGAAGGTGCACAATATACTTGTCAGTACACAGCCTCTTCAGTATATGTCAACAATGTGGATGCTACAAGTCCTCCACATACAATAACACTTACATGTAAGAAATAGTAGTTGTAGTATATTATGCATGTTTTATAATATCTATTATATTTTATTATATTTCATGATCAGATAGTGCAAAAATATTAAATTCCATTCAATTGCATTTCAAATCAACGGAAAAAAGACTTGCTTACTATATAATATAGTATTATTTTAAGTTAGCACATTGCTAAAGTAAACTTTTTTATTGTTTAAAATGCTAAACTTACTACAAATGAAATTAATTGTTCAAAAATAAATAAAAACATTTAGATAATGGTCCCTATAGCTGGCATACCAAGTATTTATTGCAATAACATCGGTATAACTGCACAAGTGAACATTCAGTATGCTTAATGTCACAAAACAATTATATATATAAATATAAAGTGGTTCCTGTGCAAACTACGAAATCAATATGAAAATTTAACTTCTGAATGTAAAAAGTACATTGAAAATGATCATTATGTTTAAATCTAATTATTTCATTATATAAATGATTAGAGTACCTATGGTAAGTGGTGACAGTAGAGTATAAAACGCTGCAGCACCTTTTATAGTTGGTGTCCAAAAAATACTTTTTCCAATAATTCCTTATAAACAGTCACTTTACTGTATCCTGCTTAATTTTGTCAAAGCAGTCTATAATAATATTACCCATCTTAATATAGTATCTAGTTTTTATCAAATATTATGGCTATATGCTAGTGTTATGGTTACATTCGTGAAGTAAAAATTTTACATACATACTTTGTCATTTCTCTTGCACCTATTTGAAGCGAATAATTCTAATACAGTTTTCCAATGACACAGTTTTAGCACCACAACTATAAAATACTTATAAGTGATGAAATGATGTTCATTTGTTATTAAAAAAAAGAAAATCTTAAACTTTATCAATAATTTATATTTAAAAATAGATAAGAAATTGAATGTCTTTGTGTCTACCTTTGAAATGTTATAATATGAATTAAATTTATGTACAAAATTTTTGGATGATGTACTTAATATTATAATAATATGCCTTCAATATGCTTTATATCAACTTATATGCACTTAGATAATGACATCAATAATAATTTTCAACAACTTCAAGTTTGTCCCAGCTCAATTAATATAGAGGAAGTCACACAAAAAACTGTGAATATATTAACCAACAGATTTGGATTTCAACCCATTGGTCAGCTATTCAATAATTCAGCTAAATCCTGTGCAGACCTAAAAAATATTCGCTCGGGAATTAAATCAGGATATTACTGGATATATTCAAGAGGTCTTTCAAGCAGAAAATACTGTAACTTCCAATGACTCAATTTAGCCTTACACGTTAAATACTTGATATTTTTATTGTTTTTGTGGATTTGTTATGCACATTGTGTCCTAATAGTTTGTGGAGAGTAGAATTTATTTACATATTATGTGGCAACAGGATGCAACAGATTTCTAGCTAATTTTCTGGAAATATCAGCTTAGTGAAGTAATTCTGAAATATGTTTATTTACACAAATATGAACACAACTTCCTTGTTGTTTTTAACTTTGAAGTAAAAATTAATTAAAATGTCACGTAAGATAAAGATCTAGTTTAACAAATCATATTGTTTATTTAAGAAAACTTAGTACTTAAACTTATTAAGTATAATGTTTAATATCTAACAGACAATTTAAATCTTTTTGCCTGATGTATTCAAACATTTATTAAGGATATATATCAGTATGTTTCATCTTATGACTTCAAAGTAATTAATACATATTGTTTCTATGCAATACACCACAGGGACTTTTACTAGTACATATCTCAATAATCTTTTTACTGTATGATTGAACTACTCTGCATGAAGCAGAACTACCATGGAAAACAAAATGTTATTCCCTCATGTGATTAGGATGTCATAATAGGTAGGGATACCCACAAAAAAAACTAATTTCTTATGGGTAGTGTCCGTTGACAACCAAAACAAAACCGTAAATTAGTGTATAATGTGTTGATAACTAGTTTGTTAACCTATACAGCCTTGTAAATTTTTTGTTAACTCTAATACCAATATAGTTTACGGATTTTGTCATGGTTGTAAATGGACTCTTTTCACCCTGTGCAGTCCATAAGCCAGCAGTCCAAATTAGTACATTTAATGCAGATACAGGATGTGCCCTGAAAGCCACATTCCATTGTGACCACACTTAACCACAAACTTCCTTGTTTTATTTAGAGGCATAAAGCAAAATTGTGAGGCTATTATGATTTAGTATTAAGTGTATCAAAAAGAGTAACTCTTCTTCTTTCAGATAGTATAAGTTTGGTTTCTGTGGGACATTCCTGATGGTAGTAATAGAAGTGTTTAATGAGGTCCTCCAAAGTAACTCTAAAATAGTCGGTGTAGTAACTTTGGGCAGAATTTTTTTTGCCCACGCAAACTACTATGATATTTATACCATTCTATAGCACAATAAATTCTCTATAACATATTCTAAAAAAAAAAGTTACTATCACTGAACTTAACAGCTACACTCAATCAAACCTGACCAATAGAGGTGTGAAAATTATTCATTTGCAGTAGCATCACACACACAACTATTGCATCACACACAACTATTGAATGAGATTACTTACAAAACTAGTAGCTTGGTGGGCTTTAGAAAGAAGTGGAGAGATGAGTTTTAGGAAGAAGTGTGGGAGAGAGACCTGCTGCTGTTTGTGCTCATGCAAACTTTATGGAAAGAAGCACACTCATACAGAAAGATTTAATGAAGAACTGCAAAGTTTCCTCTTGGACAACTCTGGACTTGAGAAAATATTAAATGAGCAGTGTGTGTGCCGGGCATGTGAAGCAAGTATGAAGGAGTGCATGAACAAACGGGATAATGGTGAGGTATTTTAAGATGGCAAGTTCAGATTGATTTGTGTTGTGTTCCATCTTGCACAGCCATGGCAAGCATTCACAAACATCCCTTCAGTTGGACGGATATATGTAGTTCAATTGAAAATGAAAGCATTTATAGTGATTCTCTACAGAAACCACTTTGTTCTACTCACTATCAGTTGGTGTACCGCTTTGTAAATGCTAGCAAGGTTGATACAATGGTCTGTAAAATATGTGGGAACAAGCGTAGGCACAAGTATGGTTCTTCAGCTTCTGCAAAGGAATTTGTATTGTGTCCAAATCCCTTGTTTGTAGAGTCTTTTCTACATAATACTATTGGATTAGAAACACATATAAATAATGGTGACTTGCTCTGCTTTAACTGTTATAAGTATGTTAATAGTATACTGAATTCTGAAGAATGTACACTCTCAAATGAGACAATATTAGAAGAATTGAATATGAAAGAAGTCCAATATATGAAATTAATTCTAGAATTTGTGCCATCTGATACGGAGTCCAAACTGCAGTTAGCCTTACTAAGAACTGCATTACATGTGTGTGGCATAGTCAAATCAGATCAAGCTTTTCTTTTTCCTGATGTGTACAGAACGTTCCTCGAGTTTTTACCTAGTGATATTGGAGAGCAGGTCACTACAAAGAGTAGAGTATTGACATTTTTGGGGAATGAATTTGGCCAACTACTTACCTCATTCTGTTGCAACAATAGAATTGGAACAATATTCCACCGAACTAAGGCTAATCTTCATGTTCTATTGTCCAATGCAGTAGGGAAGCGTTTTACCGAAAAAGTGAATCAACCAAATTCTAACACAAAACTTAATGAAAGTGTACAAATAGTAGTCAGACACATGCTGCATGAAAAGCCAGATCTCAGTCGGGCGCTCATATTAGATGTCAATTCATTCATAGATGAAGTCCGCACAATAGCACCTGAACTTTGGGATCATGTCACGGTTCTAACACAGTCTGTGAATGAACGTAAGGGTAGGAAAGCAGCTACTTCATGTGACACTCATGCTTCCCATTTAAAGCGAGTACGCAGAGCATACTTGCTATCTTTAATACTGTTCATCACCAATAGTGAATGTAATTTTCCTTTTCATGTACTTCTAGCTGATGCTGTTGAAGCTAGTGGAGGATCAACAGAACTGATTAACATACTGAACAGACTGGGAATAGTTGCTTCTATAGATACATTGAAGCGTGTAATCCTGTCAGTTTCTCAGGATCGTGTAAGCCAAGGTATTCAGACTCTTTTAGTTCCAGATGTATTTACAGTGGCATCAGTAGACAACGTTGACTTTTTGCAAAGTCATGCAGCTGTGTACTCAGGTAGCCAACATCGCAGTTGCCATTTCACTAGCATACAGCTGGTTCAGCCACTTCCAGTTACCTCACAGTCAATCCCCCCACAGTCAGTTCCTCATCATGATAGCTCTAGCTCTCCCTCTTCAAGACGAAGGCTCTTTGACATCAGTAATCAGTCCATTAGAGCACCCCTTTTATCTACCAATCCTACAAGGAAACAATGCACTTTGCTAGGGTGCAAACGTCCAGAACGTCATAGTCCGATATGTTCTCCACAGAGCAGCACTAGATCACCTCAGTGTAAAAAGGCTAGAGCGCGTACATTCCCTGAAAGTAATAAGATGACTGGAAGAACAGATTCAGAAGTAATGATAACACTTGAAAAGCCAGCATCAAGTAGAAACAGACGTTCCGCTATTTCTGGAGTCACTTTCACTTCTTTTCTAGAGAACTCCTCAGAGAAGCAGGTAGCAGAAAAGATAAAGAAGCTATTGTTTAACTACAATTTCCTCAAAGAAGCATGTAGTTCATCTAACAACAGAGTAGTCGATGCCAAAACCTTTTCTGGGATGTCATCGTTTAGTAGCATGCCACAAAGTCAACCTTCAAATATAGTGTACTTGCCTATTGTTGATATGCATGCGGATACTACAGAGGCAATGGTGGCTGTTGTGTCAAAGCTTTACAAAGAGTATGGGATTGGGGTGACTTCTGAACACCTAGTTGTAGTTGGTGACCAGAAAACATATGCGCATCTCCAAGAGGTAAAAAATGCTTACGGTTCTGATCTAAATTGGCTCATTCCTTTTATTGGAGACTGGCACTTACTTCACAATTTTCACTCAGTTTTGATGAAAATATACTATGAAGCCGGATTGAAGGATCTTGCACAGTGTTCCGGATTTAGAGGTGAAACCATTAAGTCTTTAAAGAACTGTACCAACTTCAACAGAACGCATGCTTTCTTTCTCCAGTCTATGGAAGCTTTTTATAGGCACTTTTTGCAAGAGTTTTCCTCTAGTTGCAAAGAAGATTACAATGACTTGCTGTCTTCTGCCTGTGCCCGTATCACTGAGTGTGACAAAAATTGTCATCAGCAAGATTCAAATGATCCATTAAAAGCTTTTCTAGATAGGTTTGACTCAGAAAATCCTGAATTTTTTGAACGCTTTTCCGAGTGGTTAGCTTTTAGAGCTTCAGCAGATTCCAATTGGAAGTTTTGGGTAAACTTTGTGTTTCGGGATGCTTTTTCGTATTTCTCTTTGTTTTATTCCATCAGAAATGGCATATGGGATCTTCGGCTCTATGCCATAAAGCAAATTGGGCCTTTGTTTGCAGCTTTTGATCGGCCTCACTACCAAAAATTAATTCCTTGTCATTTGCATGAAGTGCTTCTGATGCCACAAGAAATAGTAGCACATTTTGAGAAAGGCGCCTTTGTTTGTAATGTTTCAGGTAACTCCTTCCACTCAGTTGCCCTGGATGAGGCACATGAAATGCTAGTGAATAAAGATCTCAAAACTACAGTTGTGAGGCCTACAAAGGAATACATTGATCGGATTATTCATTACTACCCTGTAAGAGCACAAGCTCTTAAGACACTCAAACAGCAAGTACTTCTTGATGGATTAGAACACACAAAAGTTTCCATTTTTGACACATCCCCACATGCTGTTAAAGTTGAAGAGAATGTAAAAGCTATGATGACAAAATTGAAGGCTGTTTACCTGCTTACTGCAGGTACAACAAACCCTCTTCAATCATTGTCTGGTCAGGTTGCCAAATCTGAAGAAGAAAAAGATCTTCTTTTCTTTTGGGATATCGGTCAAAAACAGTTTGAGAGCAGGATAAAATATTTCCAATTGAGAGAACCATCAGCTCAAGTTCCCCAAAGAAAAGTCAAGTTGCTTACATACCTAGCCTCCAAACCCACAAAGAAAAAGATAAAGATGATTGAACGGGAGAAGAAGTTGGTTAACAAATGTGTTCGTCTGTCACTTGCTTGGAATTCCAAAGTGGATAGAGATCATCAACAAAAGGGTGGCCAGTACTTGGAATTGCCACGAGCAATCAGTGACCCCCATGGTAGACCAAATAAAGGTGCAAAGAGTTATGCTGCAAAATGGCTCGAGAAACGTTACAAAAATGTAATTACAAGCCATTTGCCCAGTGGATGGATTCCTGAAGTTGTAGTGTTGGAAGGTATGTTTTTAATTAATACTTCTCCTCTAAGCACGCATTCATCCATGATGGAGTATTCTGTGTTTCTATTTCGGCGTTTTGTTTGCCCCCATTTTATTGTGGGTAGTTCTGAAGTTCATTTAGTGTTTGACAACCCTGGAAAGCAACTAAATTTTCCAAAGTTATTGGAGAGGCAGAGAAGAGACACTGTGTGTTCACTCTCACCCGATCATCAGCACATATTTTTTACAGATTCATGTACTCCTCCTTCCAACTGGCGTGAAGTTCTTTCTTGCAGAGAATGTAAGAGAAACCTGGTTTTGTTTCTTGGAAATTTCTTTAAGCATGCCACTGGTGGCATGTTGAGAGGGCAGCAGAAGGTTGTCTTGGCAGGCTGCTTTCATGGAGATGCTGAAAATGAAGCTTGGGCAGTAACCACCACTAGCAAGGAGTCAATTATTAATCTCAAATCTGATGCTGAAGAAGCCGATACAAGGGTTTGGCTCCATGCACTAAGGAGTAGAGGTACTCGAAAGCTAGTTTGTTCTCCAGACACTGATGTCTTCCACATTGGTTTACCCCTCATTGACTCTTCAGTGCATGTGATTGTACAACTCAATACCTACACTAGTTTAGAATATAAATACCTTGATATGGATCAATTGTCTGCTGCTCTCACTGGCGATCCTGATCTAGCTGCAATTCCAGCTGAAGCTAGACCAAAATTCATGCAGTCACTCTTTGTTTGTACTGGGAGTGACTTTACCTCCTTTTTTTCAGGATTAGGCAAAGCAACATTTATGCGCTTTGCCTACCAGCACAATACATTTATCAATGCCAACAGTGAGCAATTTCCTGGATCTCTGGTCCACACTACAGCTGACACTAAGGAAAAGGGGTTTCTGGCCTTTATTAGGCTTGTTGGAACAGCCTATTACAGTAAGCACAGGACTTGCTTTCCCTTTGAGTCTCCAAGAGCCTTTCTTAACTCATTTGGATCTGGCATTGACTCCAGGATGCAACACAAAGCGTGGCTTGAATGTATTTGCAATGCTATTTGGGAACGTACTGAGTTTGAGGATGAACTGCCACCATCTGTTGAAGCACTGTGGAGGCATTGGCTCCGAACATGCTGGGTGTCTGACTATTGGAGTAAAGCTATAGAGAACTGCTGCAATGTGTTGGATGTCACATGCTTTGGATGGAAAGTAAATGATGGTTCCTTGGAAATTGATTGGGAAGATCAATCAAACATTGCCAAAGTTCGCGACAGAGTCAAACTTCTACTCCGTGGTTGCTCCTGCAAGAAGGGATGTGACACAAGAAGATGCTCTTGCCTCAAAGATGGAAAGAAGTGTGGTCCTGGTTGTAGATGCTGCAATTGTCAAAATAGTCCTGCTGTCCATGATGCTGAAACTCATGATATTGAGGAAGAAGAGGAGGAAGACAATGAAGCATCGAGGCAGACATGTCAAAATGTTATGGTCATTGATGAGGAGGATAGATATTCAACTGATCAAGAGTCAGACATGAATTCTTTAGCCACAGATGACTCAGATATTGAATCTGTATGACATTGTTTTCATAATACTACTCACCCACTATGCCTATGAGATACTACATTATTTATTCTGATTTTTATCCTCATAAGCATTCATGCAGTGAAATCAATTGTTAATGATAATTTCACACCTCAATTGGTCGGGTTTGATTGAGTGTAGCTGTTAAGTTCAGTGATAGTAACTTTTTTTTTTAGAATATGTTATAGAGAATTTATTGTGCTATAGAATGGTATAAATATCATAGTACTTTGCGTGGGCAAAAAAAATTCTGCCCAAAGTTACTACACCGACTATTTTAGAGTTACTTTGGAGGACCTCATTAAACAGTTCTATTACTACCATCAGGAATGTCCCACAGAAACCAAACTTATACTATCTGAAAGAAGAAGAGTTACTCTTTCCAGACAGTATGAGAGTTAAGCTCTATAGTGTTCAGAATCCACTTTATACCTGGCAACAACAAAAGGATGTTTGTGGTTAAAAATGTGTACCATGGAATGTTCTTCATTTAGCACTTCCTGTATCTGCATTGAATGGACTGCTGGCTTATGGACTGTGTGAAATAATACTTCATTGGAGAAGTTTTAACCTAATTATATTTGGTAGCTTCCAATAATTAGAACTGGATGCGCATCTGATTGCATGAAAACTTTTCCTTCAATTTTGTGGGAACTCATGCGATTGCTTCAGCAAACATCATATTGCACATAAGTATAATACGCTCTCCAAGAAACTTGGAAATATGTGCCTGTTTATTAATTAATATAATTATGTGAAACATCTGGTTTTCACAAACACTAAATGTAAACTACAAGCAGGTTTGTTAACTAAATAAAGGTTTTACTGGCTACTACACATGTGGCATCACTGACTTGCTGTTTCAGTATTGCATACTCCTTGAATGTTTGTTTAATATGATCACAATTGAAACAGTTACTCTGAGGCTACTTTGGTAAAGTGAAGTATTACTAATAACAGTAGAATACACAATTCACGAATTAATCATGATTAAACGAGAAGGTCGCATATAAAAGGGCGTTGCCGGGGACAGTTTTTGTACAGATTATATAGCAACTTGCGCACAAGAGCTTGGAAACAATGTCATATATAAGTCGTGAGCATCTTAACAGACAACAAAACAATTAAACAAACAAGGAAAAAAACAACAGAGAATGCGGGCTCTAAATAGAGAAAGAAGAAAAGTTCTATTTGCTATTGATGCAGCTAAATTCAACTGCAAAAAATATATACAGCATGCTATCAGAGTTCTGCAAGATACTCTCCTGAGGATTTATCTTCAATAAAGAAATAATTTGGTGTGCACATAGTACTGATAGATGGACTTGAGTATTACTCGCTAAAATGATTACATAAAGTGTTTTTTTGTTAGGGCACTCGTTGTAAACGTGGTGTGGATCGACTTGAAAGCTATAATGGAGGTTTCTCTTCACCTGGCTACTTTTTGAACAGGAAATGCATTAAAGTAACTCAAGGAAATATTTTCCCTGCGTTCATAGTAATCAAGTTGGATTATAATGTCCCCTAAGATATAGCGTTTTTTGCGCTAAAAACCCATTATTATCGCACAGTGCATAATGAATTTATTATTCATTGGATACCACAAATAAAACTTGTCTGACTGACTGTATATTCACCTTTAATAGCATGTTTTTAATGCTATTAAATGACAATGACCTTAAGATAAATAGCCCCAATAGATGGTGGTTATAGACAACGAATGTTATGTGTTGTCTGCAATAATAAATGTATTGTCATGCATGATTTGCAAGACAGAAAAAAAGGAAAGTATATTACATGTTAATTGACATAACATTTCTAAATGTGTTTTTTTTTTAATTATAAATAATTTCAATAATTTATTATCATTATTTTAATGCTCACTTTTTATGTATTTAACATGTACTCAGAATATAATAAATTTTAAACCCTACTTGAATTTGTTTCAATTTTTTAATATGAAAATAAGTCATTAGATACTGTGAGTCAATTGCTACTTTAGAGAATAGCTAGTGTAAAATTACAAAAAGAAGAAAATTTGAAGATCTAATGTTTACTTCTCATAAAAATGTAATTTACATTAAGTTTTCAGTATTATTATTAAATAAATAAACATACTGATTATTAATATAAAAAGCTAATAATCAAATGATTGCAGTATTTAAATGAGTAGTGTGTTTCAATAGTAAGAATATAATCTTTACTTAATTAAAAAAACACATATTTGTACTACTCTACTGCAGAAAATGAAGTATGGAAAGCTTTGAAGACATGGATTGTCAAAACTAATAGTTTAGAGATTTTGGTGGTAAGGAACATTCAATGACGACCACTGAGATTTTTACATGTAAGCTTTGCCTTTTCTTTCATATCTTGGATTAAAAAATAAAATATTTTGAAGTCTCTGTTTTGAAAACACCTTAGGTACACTGCCTGAACTAAAATAATACATTTAGTGTGAAGTTAGTGCTTAAGTCATGTCATTGTTGTTACTGCTGTTATTTTATTTTATTGTGTTTCACTTTTAGAAAACATTATGTTGTATCATAATATTATTTTAACTGGCAAGTACCCCGCCACATAGTGGCGCTTAACGTACTACAAAGTAAGAATGCAGTAGCACAAGTTATCTTACTCACTTATCATTCTCTACTATTGGTTATGGTTACAAGTTTCCCTCTCAGGCTCTCTTTTTTCTGTGAGCTTTTCTTAAATCCCATTCTCCTTTCTTCAGCTCTCTACGCCGCCTTCTCCCTCGTCTATTACACCCACTTTTTAGTTTAAGGTTATGAACTATTCATGAATGCACACACCGTCGGTCGTCGTCGTTACTACTGACACACAAGCGTATTATTATATAAAAGATAATAGTAGTAGTATAATCTTACATCGTAACTAAAATGTTAAAATTGCTGAGTTTCTTAAGAAATTAAAGAAATTAAAGCCTACAAAAAGAAAGACTTCTTTTGACTATTGATGAAAATGGGACAAGCTATTCTTTGCTCCTTGCCAAGTTTGCATTAAATCTGGACTAGAAAATGAGTCATCTATTCCATAAATTGCTATAAATCATATTATGACCATTAATGCGTAAATAGTTTCATTCACCATCATAAAATATGAATGAGCTAAGAAAAGATATGTATGTTGCATAAATGAGCAAATAAACTATTAATTAAGTAGAATTAAGTTTATTAAATAGTAAAATTCAATTCTTGTCGAACTTTTTGACACGCATAAGTAGCTTTTAAAGTATACTGAGTACTTACTAACAGCTCATGGAAAAGGATTATAATATTATCATAGTAATTATACTCATAAACATCTTGTGGTAAAATGCAACTCTGGGTTGAGAAGGCTGCCACCAGTTCTTGCTGTTCAAATGCTTTGGTATCCTAAGCTGATAAAGCTTTACACAGAACCTCCCATACAATGGCTAAATTGATTAAGAAGTTAAATGTAATTCGGAAAATTCTTCAGCATGAGAGAAAACAAGACAAAAGAACAGATGCAAGAGTGTTCCTTTCATAGAACAGGGTCCTGCACAAGCTTAATGGGATGACAAATAAGTGTGTGCTGTGCTAATGGGTTCAGAACATACCTTAATGGAATAGTGCTAATGAGTAGACTATATGGAATAGTATTAATGAGTTCAAATGTTCTGATAAGTAACGATTATTAGGAAATAAGTGTTCAGTGCTGTGGTGCAGTTATGTGGGGGTACTCCACCACATCTCCCCCTTCTTCCAGATTGAGGTCTTCATCCATTTCAGTAGTAGTCCAGGACTGCCTAGACATTGCATCAGCAACATTGTTAGCATGACCAGAAATATGAACAATGTCAAAGCTGTATACTCAGCCAATGTTGATCTTCCATCTAATCAGTCTAGCACTTGGGGGGTTGCCACCAAAAATATGTACCAATGGTTTATGATCAGTAAAGATCTTGAAATAAGTGCCAGACAAATAATAATGATAATGATGAACTGTGGCAAGTACTGCTAAGGCTTCTAAATCTAGGATTGAATAATTCTTCTCCCTTGGAAGCAGTTGTCTACTGTAAAAGCTGCAGGGTTGCCAAGATGAATCTTTGTATATACACAAAGTACCACCTATGCCCGATGTAGAGGCATCAGTGAAAATGCTAAAAGAATCAGTAATGTTCGGGATGATGAGAGCAGCATTATTTACTATATCAGATATGACCTTATCAAAAGCAGATTGATATTCTTCTGTGATCGTGATCTTAGTATGATTATCTTTTGGCATATGAGAATTTAGAATGGTTGTGAGGTTTGCCAGTTGAGGAACAAACTTAGAATAAAATGTTACTAGACCTAAGAAAGACTTAAGTGAAGTTCTTGTTGTAGGAATTTTATACTGCGAAAATTGGGTAATTCTAGCTTGAGGGATTGAGATCTTGCCTTCTCCTACATGAAAACCCAAGAAATCAAAAGTTGAGAAACACCATGAGCATTTGCTCTTATTTACTGTAAGATCTGCTGAAGAAAGTCTCAACAAGACTGAAGCTACATGATGAATGTGTTCTTCAAGACCTGAAGAGTATATGACAATATCATCTGTATATGGAAGAGAATAGTGATCCAAGCCTCTTAGAACCTGCTGCATTAGCAGCTGAAAGGTACCAGGTGCATTAGTTAGGCCCCAGCCCGAGTGGGCGCGGACTGAGGTCCCTAGCTCGAAGGTACGAGGTTTCCGGTTTTAGGTCGAAGGTATCCGGTACGCATGCGCACATTCGCCGGGGCAACTAGGTCCTAGGTCGAAGGTAAATAAACGCGCGGGCACCTCTTAAGCACTCTTGGTCCAAGGTCAGAGGTAAATAGAAGCGCGTGCAATGCAAATGCAGCTGCGTTTTACTTCCGCAAAGAAGCATTTCGTTGCGTTTGGCGTACGTACAGTTTCTTACTAAGCATTCCGATAGCGATTATTCCATTTCTTCAATGGCTCAGAAGCGAACCCACCATTTCAGAGGCTTAAGCCAGTACTCTGAGCAGCTCATGGACCTTGCAGAAGGCGGTCGAGTGGAGGCCAGCAGCCAAGAAACAAGGATGTCTTGAAGCAGATCGCTGCCATCAAGGCCTGCAAGAAAGGATCCTTTTTTGGCAAGGACAAGCCCTGCACTTGTGGCTGGCACGACAGAGCTGCTGCCAGAAAGGAGGCCAGGCAAAAGGCAGCATCAGGTAAATACAAAAATATATTCATAAATAAATAAATAAGGTGTTGGTAAATAAAATAAACAAAAAAAAGTTAAATGTTTATATAACAAGTAACTGAAATACAAATAGAATATTCATGAAATAAATGATATCATTATTCAATAATTATGAGTAAACAATCTATTAACTAATAACTATAAAGAAGTAGTTTATTACTAAATGATAAAGTATTAAATTAAAAAAAATCTATTAATGCACGCTTACAAATATCAATTGCATGTACCTGAATGAAAGAAAGCATAATATCCATTCCGTTAATTAAAAATAATAATAAATAATTACAAGAAAGAATGCAATGCATTAATGAATGAACGCTTCAAATACGAACTGATTAAAGTAAAGTATAAATGAATACATAAAACATGTACAAATATATACATTATTACACATAATGTAAAATGCATAAGCAAATCAGTGAAGGAATGAATAAATACGCAAATAAATTTATTACAGGATTACAGAAGTGCATTCATAGTATGCCAACATGAAATCATTTTGCACAGGTTCATCTTCTGCTAGTGCTTCGCAAGTCTCTCCTGGACCAGCACCATCAGATGAACTTTCATCTTCCCTAGCAGGTGTGTATTGTTTGTATTTGATGTACACTTGCACCATTGTGTACTGTATTGTCTCATTTGAGAAAATAGTTTGCTTAGCATACTCGTAAATGATGAGGTATCAATTGAGTAAACTCAGAAACGACCGCAGCTGACGTTTAGTCGTTGGCCTCTTGAAGTCCTTCATGGCTCTCACACGTAACTCTGGTACAGCAACACGCCCACACCCAATCTGGTGCCCCAAATATTCCATATATTTACGTCCAAACTCGCACTTCCGTCTCTTGATCACAAGACCTGCCTCCCCCAAACAATTTATTACTCTCCTCACATCTTCCAAATGCCTCTCCCAACTATCACTAAACACAACAACATCATCTATGTAGATTCTAGAGAAACTATTCACCGGTCTCAATACCTCTTCCACTGTGGCTTGAAAAATAGCAGGCGCATTTTTTAGCCCAAAAGGCATACGCTTATACATGAACTTGCCCATGGGACAAACAAAGGAAGTGAGTGGCATACTCTCCTTGTCAACCTCAATCTGATGAAAGCCAGATGTGAGATCTAGCTTAGAAAGGCAACAACTTGGACCGACCTTCTCGAGTATTTCAGTTAATGTAGGCAACCAGAAACGTCTCAAAGGCGTCCTGGCATTGAGCTCCCTATAATCAATACATACACGTACCTACCCATCCTTCTTCCTGACAGGAACTAAGGGACTTGCCCACTCTGCCTCACTCTTCACTATTACACCACTCTTCAACATCTTATTGATCTCCTTCTCAACACCTTCCCGAATTCCCACAGGTATCTGCATAGGGGGTAAGTTGACAACATCTGCCCCCTCCTTCAATTTAATAACACATTTACCCACCTTACACAAACCTGGCTCCTCTGAAAAATACTTATCCACATCCCTCAACATCTCTAGCAATTCCTTTTCCACAAACCCATCACATTTCTCTGTCCCTAACACAGCCTTACTACCATCTAAATCCTCTAACACTCCCTGCTCCTCCGCAACAACAGACACCGCATTCACACTTGCAACCCGATCCACATACTCCTTCGTATTATTGATGTGTACAACTCTCAAAGGGTGTCCTTCCCCCTTGCTCACCCTGTAAGTTACTCGAGACACTTTCTCTTTCACTATGTATGGGCCCTCCCAGGAAGCCTGTAGGGAAGCATGCATTCCTGGGATTCTAATCAACACTTTGGACCCAACCTCCAAACACCGGTCGCTACGGTTCTTGTTGAAGGACAAGCATCTTTTAGCCGTGTTCTTACTCTCCTCAACCACTGCCATGTCGTGAAGCAGTGTGAGTTTATCCTGTAGCTTCAAGACCCAGTCCTCCACATCCACACTCTCATACACTCTGTCTACCCACCCTGAATACAAGATATCAAGGGGGCCTAACACATTCCTCCCATAAACTAGTTGGTGAGGGGAAAACCCAACATCTCTATTTGGCACTTGCCAGATAGCAAACAGTGCCAATGGCAAAAACTCTGCCCAATCAACTCCACACTCACTAGCCTTCGCCAACATGGGTTTTAAGGTCCCATGCAGGCGCTCTACTACCCCGTTACTCTGGGGCCGGTAAGGGGATGTCAAAACTCTATCCACCCCTAACAAGTCGCAGACTTTCTCCATGACCCTGCCCAAAAACACACTACCCCTGTCTGACAATACACGCAAGGGTATTCCCGTCCTAGATATGACGTCAACAAAGCATTCTGCCACCTCATTGGCTCAAGCTGACCGCATCGGACACGCCTCAGGCCACCTGCTAGCCAAACAAATGTACGTAAACAAATACTTCACGCCCCTCCGAGCCTTGGGCAGTGGACCCACTAAATCAATGGCCACCGACTCAAAAGGGACAAACACTATGGGGCGCTCCACCATTTTGGCAGACTTGTTCCCAGCTGAGTTAATTCGAAGACATACGCCACATGATTTTACATATTTTACGATGTCACTATGCAACCCAGGCCATGTAAACTTGGTGTTCAACAACTTCCTCATCCCTCTGACTCCCGTATGTGAACATTTGTTATGTGCTAATTGAAGCACCTTGGACCTCCTCTCAATTGGCACGACCAGCCTACTTAACTTCACGCCACACACATCCAAAATACAATGGAACAAATCATTCTCCCACATATACCCATTTAGGTTCTTAGAGGCAAGCTCTCTGCAGATATCCAGGGTTTCATCAGTTTTGATTTGCTCCTTAAGCAAACTCACACCAGGTAAGTCTGTAATCTGAGGGCAACCTAACAACACTGGTCCCTCACTCTCACCACTGACATTATCGTCACACTCATGCACCCACAGGCATATCTGCACTCAACCCATCATTATTACTAGGCAGTTCAACCTGCTCCTGGAAGGGAGCTGGATTAGCCGCTTCCAAGTCCCGAAGATTATTAGTCTCTTCGGCCAAGCTGGTCATCCACTCGCCAGCCCTGGTGATGATGTTGACCTGGGACTCCTCGGATCAGCTGGTAGCAGTCTGAAGGGCATCCACCACCCCGTCAGTGCTCCCAGCAGATTCCGCATCCTTCTTAGGGGATAACTGGGCATCCGGGGTGTCACCGGAGTGCCCCACCCCACTCTCAGTTTTACTCAAGAGCGGGGCGGCGCCCAGAAGGAGCCGCTTAGCCATTGTGCTGTCCACCGGCACAGAAAACAACACTTTGTTGTTCAGCATGCCCTGCCGAGCAATTGCCACACATTTCTCAAAGATCCGACCCTCAATGTCGAAGTCCACAACCGCCATACACAAGGTGACTGGCACTCCCGTTGCCCCCCAGACCTCTATCGTATCCGGGAGGATCTGGTTTTCATATACCAGACACCCAGGTACAACGGTTACCTCAGCCCCTGTTTCGGGTACTATATCACACTTAAAACCATTCACACAACCCGACACAACTGGGGTGCCATCCTGCACAGAGACCCAATTGGCGGTGAGGGGCTTGTTCCCGGCTTTTAACCCGAGCTGCCTTTTGCCCCACTCAGTCTGCCTGCTCTGCTCCCTTGCGGGGGCACGCTCACCCTTGTTAGGGCAGTCCGGGGACTTATGGCCAGGTTGCTGGCAGGTATAGCACACAATAGATCTGCTCTCTTCCCTATTCACACGACACTCAAAAGACTTGTGCCCAAACCTCTGACATTTAAAACACTTCACACCATCAAAGTATGTACCATGCCCACTCACTCTGCTACCTCCAGGTCGGTCAGAATCTGTAGAGTTCCAAGAAAGGGCAAGTTTGTTCAGATCACGGAAGGTGTTAATCTCCTGGCTGTCCATGATTGCTTTCTGTTGTGAAGTTAGACTGTTGCGATAGATAGCAGATGCAAAAAATAAGAGGATATCTTTACGCTCGACAATAGACATATTGACGGAATCAATTAGGCTTTTTAAATGAACATATTTCTCAAGGGGATTCATCGAGCGAACATCATTGGAGAATGCTGTTGTCAGTTTACTGCCAAGGCTGGTTTTACCCGAGCCTAGTGATTCTATGAGGGTTTGTTTAAGCTCTTCATATGAGTACTCATCTCTGTCGATAGAAGCAACTATCTGAGATGCTGTCTTTGATGAGAGTTTCTGGTACAAGATTGTCTTAAACTCTCGCCTAGGCACACCTATGCTTCAAGTTTGCGAATATACTTTGCAACGTCCAGCCCATCTTTATGATGGGCAAGACCCTGGACCTTTCTGGTCTGATCTGACAGAGAGGCAGCAGGGGGTGGTACCGTACTCCTCCCAATGTTATAATTTGCCTCAACTCCCTGTTACTCAGCTCATCATCCTCCCGTCCACCCGACACACTAGCACCTCTACACAGTAAAAAATGGGGTGTAACGGTACACCCTTACTAGGGTGTAATGGAACACCCTATTAAACAGGGGTGTTATGGTACACTCTATGGTGCATCATAACACCCTACTATAAAGTAGGTGTTTAATGAAACACCTTATAGTGTACAATAACACCCTATGATGTATCACAACACTTTATAGTATACTCCTAAATCCTGGTGAGAGCAACTTGTAAAAGCAGTCTAAGGAAAACCTTTTTGTTTATGATTGAATTTTGTCAATTTCTTTGGTTAACTGAGTCACACTCATACCATTTGTTTATCACACACAGCCACCAGTCTTTAAAATATATTTGAAGTTCTTGCCAAAATACTACATATCTATACCATAGAGACTATTATTAAATAATTAAATGCCACTTATCCCTTTTTATTTCTGTGCTTTATCTTTTGTCTTGTATATCTGAGGACCTTGTACCCAACGTGCATATATTGAATTAGGAAAGATCGTCAAGTAAAATAAAGCCAGAGTTTTACCTGTAATGACCACCTGATGTCACTATAATTTTATTTGGGTTGTTCTAAATAAATTCTCACTAATAGCTAATGTTTATACATTACATTGTGAAGAAAAAATAACAAAAACAAAAAACTATACATGATCAACAAGTGAAGGTTCAACAATAGAAGATGACTTGAGAACAGATCTTCACTCTTCCATGATGGCACACATTCTCTACATCACATACAACACAATCTATAAGTTTTGTTGCAAGCACAGAAATATCAGATTTTCTTTCCACAAGCAGTTATACCCAGCCTAGCCATAGATAAGTATTGCTAGATATTTTAGGGGAAAATATAGGTTACTGGAAGCAATGAGAAATGTTAGAAATATTAGCAACTTTTTAAACATATTAATTTTGTTTGAGACTTAGCTAGCTGGTTTGCTGAGCTTTTCATTTTTCCTTAAACAAAATGTAGAAATTCAAAATTTAGAATATGTTTAGAATTAACCAGGGCCCCAGAATATTCAGGGTTACGCATTCAATATAATAATGATAATGTTATCTTGACTTCTTGCTGAAATCTGTTATTTATTTGCATACTTACTGTCCCTTTACCAGATATGAACATAACCATACAAATCTGGTAAGAATAAGCAGGTTAACTAAATAGAAAGTATCTGTATCATTGCTTGGGCTCATAGACAGTGTGTGTGTGTGTGTGTGTGTGTGTGTGTGTGTGTGTGTGTGTGTGTGTGTGTGCGTGCATGTCATAACTTTAACACATTTAGCTGCATTTAACTTACCACATCAAACATATCAGTTAGGCCCATTGTCAGAAAGTACTTCACCTACACAAACATGAACACATACACATGCCACATAAATATCTCCACAGGCACACGTGTAATGGGTAAAAAGTGGTATGTAACAAGATATGTTAGACTGCACTGTTCTGTTACTACAGTGTGATTTAGGAAAACAGGACCAGAGAGAAGTGAAACTACTGCCAAAGAGCGAACATGACGTATCGTGATTCTATTATCCAGCCTCTACTTTTATTTAACTTCTAATGGGATCCAAGGTGTTTGAAGTTACAGAAGGAACTGTGATAGAACAACGGCAGAGATGAGTGAAACTAAGACAACTGATTTTATTCAACAGACACTTATTAAGCATTTGTCAAAAAAAAATCCAATTATTTAAAAATACTATTGAATTTTGTAAATATCACAGGTTCTAGCTGTTTGTTTTTTTAATAGCGAATCCTCATGAATGTTGCACAACAAATTTTAAATTTAAAGGTATGTTTGGTAAGGGTCAACAAATGCACCATTTCAATCTTACAGCCCTGCCTAGAAAAGTAATATGGTATTGCTAGCTTGTAAAGAGAGCTAGCCAGGCAACCACTGCTTTGATCATCAGCTCAAGGGCAAAATATCAATGCTAAATAAACAGCTAATAGCACTGCAATTCTAATACATGTTAGGATGTTGGCAAACTAATAGCATGGTTAGTCGTATGATGCATCACCTCATTCTAATTACCTTACTCATGCTATTAATCCCGACTACCTTAGTTACTCATGTTCAATACAAACTCACATATTCTATTTCACCTCTTGCTGTCACTGAGATCACAACAAATCTCTTCATCAAGATCACAGATTCCTACATGATTACACATACAAAGTATACCTATAACACTGATACATTTCTATAATATTACAGGGCTTCGAGGATATAGACTCTGCTCTATACCATATTCTAATTACAGCACCACTCTAATAGTAGCACCATTTCGCGGTAATATTTTCTTCCTAGTTCTATTACAAACTAAACTGAATTTGGAATTATTCTGTGGTGCTTAGCCAAATATGTACGGACTCATGGCATACAAAGATTTGTGGGACTATCTTCTACCTCTATCTGGGCTGAAACTACTGCTTTTTGTGAAAGGGAAGCAGAGAAGATGAAATTCAGTGCTGATCCTCCAAAATTGCCATCACTGCATGAAGATGTGACAATGTACTGATCACTTGCCGAGGTCACAGGTCCAACTCCATCCTAATTGCTAAGCTCAGACCTAATTTTAGAACCAGCTCAAACCAACAATTAATGTTCTGTTCTAATAATAGACTATTTCAGAATCTGAATTATTTAGGTGCTGTAATTAGAATAACTATGATACATTCTATCACAGTGTCATGATTTTGCAAACCATTATTTAAAAGCATAGGGTGTACACTTTCTGACATTCACATGCACAGATTTATTTAGGCGAACTTGTAATCATAAAGCTTCCGTTCTCATCAAGTTGAAATCAGCTAAATATGCAATGTGCAGGTGGCTGGTAACCCCACCATATTATGGTAAGCCCAAATCTGACTTAGGTTGCTATTACCAACAACACTTGTATGAATACCTTTCACTTACGTCGACGAGACATCTTTAGACTGATTAGACTAAACATTTCTTCTGCTTCTGCCCTCTACACAGCCAAAGCCAAGAATTACTTCTGGTAAAGGGATTACGCTTAACTTTTAATGGGAGGGTAAAGGGTATCTATCCCTTGGTACTTGATGGGGTAAAGGGTTTTTGTCCTAAAAAAAGTGTCTATTATTTGGATCGTGATGTAAGTAAGTGGCGGCAGAGAGCGAGATTCTACGAAATGAAAACGTGGACACACAACAAGACATTGATCTAGCTTGAGATATGGATACTTTGTGTGAAGGTAGATAACCAATTTTATAGCTAGCAATAAGCTCGAGAGCACTGGTGTGATATTGGTTGATAATCAGAACTTCAATAACATTTTTATCTGATGATAACTGCAGTGTTCCTTTTATATGTGATCTCTTCAACTTTAGCCCCATCAGGGATTGATACAGGATTTTTATTAAAGCTTTAAGTATGGAAATGAGACATTTAGTACAGTTAAACTGACCTACCAATTGGATAAACCTTGATCTTTTTTTCTTTTTTTTCGTCATTTTTTTCGGGCTTTGATTTTTTTTAATCTCCCAACTCATTCTATTGTAATAACTAATAACTTGTGGAGTATGATATTGTGAAAAGGTTTCATGGCTAGTATTGAGTACTGCATATTCTCTGACTTCACTTCTTTTTTTTTTCTTTTTTTTTTTGCTTTTGTCTTATTTCATGTATTTTCAGCACAGAAGCTACTACTACTACCACCAACACAAACAACTCACTAAAAGGGGACGCTGTAAGACGCACTCCCATTTGTCAGCTGCTGGTAAAGGAACAGCACTCATTGAGTGAGCCAGGGAGGAAAGAACAACACAAGGAGTTGTAGACAACTCAGGTAATAATAATGAGAAATTTCACAAAGAGAAAGTAAAGGTGCCAATTTGGAAACATAGCAGTTAGAGTTGATGGGCATGATAAAACAGGCGAGAGTGTTACATGTAGGTCACACATAAGCATCATCGGGGATTTACATATTGGCAGGGTTTCATACTGGATTTTTTGCTGAGGGGAGACTTCAAGTATGCTAAGCCACACTCATTTTTGTACTTGGATAGGTGAAGACGAGAACTAGGTGTGTACATTGCGTTGTAATGACTGCTAGAGGGTACTGTTGTGTATGTATTATATGGCTAGTACTGAGTACAGCATATTTTAAGAAAGAATGTGATTATGATTATTTTTCTTGAGGGGTGGGAGGGGGAGAGACTTTCACTTAGAGAATATTCTTCCTTCTCCAGCTCCCTGTATGCCTATGCAAAACTCTTGTATTCGGAGGTTGCTGCAGAAAATGCTACATCCACATACATTACATACAGTTGGTTAATTTTTTGATAATACAGGTCATTATTATGTGACCGTCTACAGGAAAATCAAGCACAACATGGCGTGTGTAAATGTCAGGGAAAAGGTTAGTCGAATTCTTAAAATTGCATTAAATAAGCTAACGGAAGGGAACGGTTATGTAGAATGTATTGAGAACCACTTAAGCTATGACTATAACACTTGGAAACTCAAAATCTAGATGCTGCCGACTCAGTGCAAAACAAAAAAAAATTTATTATTATTATTATTTTTTTGATGGAGGCCACATTGGGCGTGATTTTTCTGTAGACAGTCGCATATAGAGAAGTGTTGTACCCACTGGACCAGTAGTGATGTGGTTGTTCTGCAGCTTTGTTAGACGCTCGCGTATAGCACACAGTATGAATGTTTAGCTTCATATTCATAGTCCAGTGATGAACAATCAGTCAGGCTTAAATTTAAACAAGATGTCCTACCCCTCCCCCCTGTTACTAAATTTTTTCTCTCCTTCCTTCTTCATCCTCCCCGCTCACCCCACCCAATTCTCTGTTTCTCCTCCCTTCCATCCGCTTTTATTCAGTCTTTTTTCTTCTTTTTTTCTTTTTCTTTTTTTTTATATGGGAATGACTTCAAATTTGGAACAGTGGTTGACTAATGCAGTGCAGGGATTCATACAAGATTTTTCACTTGAGGGAGTCGATTAAAAGAATGAGAAGTATTTGGAAGTATAATTTAACTGGTACAAGTTATAAGAACTGCTGGAGTATACTATTGTAAAATGTATTCATGTTCAGTATTGAATACAGCATGCATTATCAAAAGTATGATTAGAAATATTTGTTTGGGAGGGGGGGGGTGGTATCTACTGTATGAATTCCTGCTATTATTCTGTTACTTCACTTGTAATTGCTGTGAGGAAATTTTTCCCTAAAATGACCTACATAGGAAAACTTATAGCTGTGATTGGTAAATAGTGTGAGTTAATTACAAGCCCACATAAACTCACATTTCTGTCTATAGTGTATTGTATACTTAGTAGACTAATTGTATACAACAATTTAGTGTTTCATGTTCACTGCAGGCCACCAGGTTTTTGTCCAGTAGTGATGTGTTGCCTCACGATGTACATCGCCCAAGGTGACAGTAAAAATGCTACCCAGTGTTTTGAGAAGGTTCTGGCAGCTAAGCCTAGCAACTATGAAATGGGATTTAAAGGTGGGTGTGCTCAATGCATTAGTATCCTGGAACAAGGAGATTTAATGGTGGGTGTGGTCAATGCATTAGTATCCTGGAACAAGGAGATTTAATGGTGGGTGTGGTCAATGCATTAGTATCCTGGAACAGGGGGATTTAATGGTGGGTGTGGTCAATCATTAGTATCCTGGAACAGGGGGATTTAATGGTGGGTGTGGTCAATGCATTAGTATCCTGGAACAGGGGGATTTAATGGTGGGTGTGGTCAATCATTAGTATCCTGGAACAGGGAGGGTTTAATGGTGGGTGTGGTCAATGCATTAGTATCCTGGAACAGGGGGATTTAATGGTGGGTGTGGTCAATCATTAGTATCCTGGAACAGGGAGGGTTTAATGGTAGGTGTGGTCAATCATTAGTATCCTGGAACAGGGAGGGTTTAATGGCGGGTGTGGTCAATGCATTAGTATCCTGGAACAGGGAGATTTAATGGTGGGTGTGGTCAATGCATTAGTATCCTGGAACAGGGGGATTTAAGGTGTGGTCAATCATTAGTATCCTGGAACAGGGGGATTTAATGGTAGGTGTGGTCAATGCAATATAGAACTGGGCAGTGTCCTGATGCAGGGGAATGTATAGGTGGGTGTGGTAAGTCATTTGTTTAGCTCCAGTCCATAGTTGGAAGTGGTCATATATGGCGGGTATTTTAAGAACTAAATCTATCTTTTAGCAACATCTACGCATGCTGCGTTGTGCCCGATATTCCCATAAACAGTCACATATAGTGCCCTCATCTGGAGGCACTATGTGATTCAGAGCCCTGCTATGTAATACAAACACTGGAACTATTTTTTAATAAATAATAAAAATAATGACAACCAATTCTGAACAACGTAAGCAGAATACTGCATATTTAGTTGTTATTTACGATCTTCACAAACATCTAAAATTGGAGTAGCAAAATGGTACAAAAAGCGCTTGACTCAAGTTTTTGTTGATGTTCTTGTTGTTTAGGGTTCTGTTGATGCATACTATAAGTCATCACACATTCTGACAGATAAAGTGGGAGCTGATATTCCTCCAGAGATACTCAACGGTATTGGTGCTCTCTATTTCAAACTGGGAAAGCTTGATCATGCCATGGTTAGATGTGTGTATGTGGATATGGTGTTTTTCGCATGTTTTGCTTGGGGAAGATGTAGTTTAGTGTAGTGGAGCTGGCACTTGTAGTGCATATTGTGCGCGGTATTGTTATTGCTATTAAATCTGATCTAGTATATTATTATTCAATTATTTATAACTTCTTGGGTGGGGGGAAGCTAGAACCTTGAGGGGGAAATTCTAGTTCCCCCTCCTCCTCTGTATGAAACTTTTTTTTTTTCTTTTTTTTTTCCATCTATCTCTTTCTTACTCTCCCTTCTTTCTCCCTTCTTGTTGGACTTTTCTTTGTGTGTACGTTTGTATGATATGCATAGTAGTCCGGTAATGCCGTCAAATGTCCACGGGCATATGTGACCGGATTTGTGAAAACCCGGCTAAACGCGGCCAACACAATTTTTCAATAACACCGTTTTTGTCAAAATAGTCATTTTTATCAATATTATTTTTATTTCAAAAATGAGTAACTGACTACTAGAACTAGCTACTGGTGAAGTTATACATGCTGAGACTTACTGAAACGGGCGCTAGACAGCCCTAAACTCTGAGGGTCGGTTTTACTAACCTTGCGTGCCCGGACTGTTGCTACGCAGATTGGCGGGCTTAATGCCACGCGCGGGAAAAAACCCCGCCAGAATATTGCCGCGTGTCCTATTAGCAGAGAAGCCAGTTAAGTTCTTGGGATGTCTGGACCCGGAAGATTAGCGAACTCTCTTAACCAGTGGGCCCGAGATGGCCTCGATACAGTGGGCGGGGCCGACGGTGATGCATTAAATCACCTCATACTGGAGTACTTCGACAGTGAAGTAACTACTGAGCAATGTAAGTCACATAATAATAATAGTGAATAGCATTATTGACTAATATTTCTCTGTAAAGACAATGAAGATGATGAAGACTTTGGTACTCATTACAATCACAGTAATCTGGATGGTATTGTTTTAAATTCCAATTATTTTAAGACTAAGTTGAATAGCTACTTTTATTGTGGGTTATCTAGGAATAGATAGTTTAGACACGATGGGTGAAGGTGACAGTGATAATGGCATGGATGATGACGATATTTTGGGTGAATCTAGTCTATTGTACGACCCATTTGACGAATACTCCACACTGGAGCTACCTGTTTCACCAGATCGAGCACCCTTAGTGCCTCAATCTCCTACACCTCAAGAGTGTGAAGTACTGGAGTCCCCTGAAGTAGCTGCTCGATCACCCACTGGTTAGCTATATTTTCTTGAAAACATAATCCAATAATTCGTTTAAAAATAACATTACTATTTTAGAACATGGTAGTGTTTCAAGGTTTTGTCGTCCTGGCTTTACAACACCCTCGAGGCCCAGGAACATGGCACACAACAACTCTGAAGAGAAACTTTCAGAGTTTTTGGCAAATGGGTGTGGTTGTGCTAAGAAATGTTATAAATTCTTTGATACTGAGCATTACCAAGATATCAGGGATCAGTGTGCAGAGCTCAGCAAAGATGAACTGGACCTCGTGTTGCTTGGTCAGATCATGGCAAACGTCAACATTGCCACCGTAGTAGGGCCCCTATCGAAGCACACTCCAACTGGCCGAAAAAGACCACGCCTATCGTACAGTCACCAAGGGCGAAGTATTTGCAAAGTCACATTTCTCATACTTCATGGAGTTGGTAAATTTCCCCACTATCAAACTACAACAATAATTCATAACAATTTTCTGTATAGGAAAAGACAGATTTGCTGCATTATGTCAGCACTATCTTGTCACTGGGCTGACCACTAGACGTCACGGCAACAAAGGTAGGACTCCTGCACACACACTGTCCCTCAGAGATGTCAGGAATCTTGTGAAGTTCCTGCATTCCTACGCAGAAGTTCATGCGATACTCTTGCCTGGAAGAATTCCAGGATACAAGAGAGATGATCTGCAATTGCTACCATCAAGCACAACAAAGAAGGTCAGATTAAAAAAAAAAATTTTTTTATAATTTGCATCATTCTATTACCTCAACAATAGAGTGTCTGGGTACAGTACAAGTTAACTTGTGAAGAAGCTGGTTTAAGAGCAGCGGCATACACCACCTTTTGCACACTCTGGAGAAAGTTGACGCCTCACATTACTGTAATGAAGCCCATGACGGATTTATGCTGGGTATGTCAACAAAACTCCAGCGCAATAATGAAGGCTGCTAACACTCCTGAAGAGGAGAAATCAAAGGTAAACTATAACATCACAAGCAAACTGCAATCACTATAATACATTGTATTTAGATTGTTAAGAATGCTGAGAGTCACCTTCTTCTGGCAACCAAGGCTAGAAGCTACCTGAAATCACAAGTAGTTCAAGCCAAGGAGGAGGTCAAGGTGACATTTCTGGACAAATTTCTCTCTTTGCCTCCCGTGCACTCGTCACTTCCTGCCCTAACACATAACATAACCATACACTATTCATTTGACTTTGCTCAACAGGTTAGCACATTAGAATTAGTTACCTTCATCCAGTGTGATTTTTTTTTGCTTTCATTATAAAAAATCAAAATCAAAACTGATTGTAGGTGCATTTTCCTCACGATCCTCAGCAACCTGGTCCAGTGTATTTCTTGACTCCAAGGAAATGTGGTATTTTCGGGGTCCACTGTGAAGCCATTTCTCGCCAGGTATGCACTACAGAAAATAAATCTATGGTGAAATCATTATTATTCAATAATAGGTCAACTACTTAGTAGATGAGGGGATGAACATCGGCAAAGGTGCTAACTGTGTTATCAGCCTTGTCCATCACTTTTTGTCCACTCACAACTTGGGAGAGACCAACTTATTGCTGCATGCAGATAATTGCAGTGGACAGAATAAAAACAGGTAATTATAAAGAAATTTGTATAACTTGAGATAATGGGGTAAACATTCTAAAAAATAGGTTTGTGATGCAGTACCTAGCATGGAGAGTTCTATCTGGTCTGAACAAAAAGATCGAAATCAGTTTCATGATGGTCGGCCACACGAAATTTGCACCGGATTGGGCCTTTGGGCTTCTCAAACAAAGATTTCGGAAATCTGTTGTTGGATGTCTGGATGACATGGTTCGAGTTGTGAACGAGTCTGCTAGTGTCAATGTAGCTCAACTGGTTGGCAGTGAGAGTGGCAATACCTTTGTACGCCAATATAATTGGTCAGACTACTTTCATAAGTTTTACAAGCGTCAAGCTTTTGATGGAATTAAATCTTTCCATCACCTAAAATTCGACCAAACGAGACCTGGAAAAGTAATGGTGAGGGAAGTGTCTGATGGTGAAGAGAAAGAACTCACAGTTTTGGCCAAACCACATCTTCACTGGAAGCCCGATCCCAACGACTTGCCGCAAGAAATCCATCCACCAGGGCTCTCCAGAGAACGACGACAATATCTCTTCGACAAAATTCGAGAATTTTGTCCTGAGGAGAGCAGAGACAAAGTTTGTCCAAATCCGGATATTGCACCAGCTACTTCGACTGAAGAAGTCTCAACTGCATCGTCACTTTCATCTCCTCCACTGTCCCCGTCAAACACAACTAACTTCTCCCCTTCACCTTCACCTTCACCTATACCACCATCAAAGAGACAGTGTCACAGGCACAGGAAATGACACTACCAAACACTAATTTAAACTATCAAAGACCTCTCCATCGTAGCATACGGGCCCCTCTAACAATAGTAGTAGTGTACACAGTGGTATTACTAGTGCGTGTACACAGTGGTATTACTAGTGCGTGTACACTGTGGTATTACTAGTGTGTGTACACAGTGGTATTACTAGTATGTTTGTGCACACAGTGGTATTACTAGTGCGTGTACACAGTGGTATTACTAGTGCGTGTGAGCACACAGTAGTATTACTAGTATGTGTGTGCACACAGTGGTAATACAGTGGTAATACTAGTGCATGTACACAGTGGTATCACTAGTGCGTGTGAGCACACAGTGGTAATACTAGTGTGTGTACACAGGGATATTACTAGTATGTTTGTGCACACAGTGGTAATACTAGTGTGTGTATACAGTGGTATTACTAGTGCGTGTACACAGTGGTATTACTAGTGCGTGTGAGCACACAGTAGTATTACTAGTATGTGTGTGCACACAGTGGTAATACAGTGGTAATACTAGTGCATGTACACAGTGGTATCACTAGTGCGTGTGAGCACACAGTGGTAATACTAGTGTGTGTACACAGGGATATTACTAGTATGTTTGTGCACACAGTGGTAATACTAGTGTGTGTATACAGTGGTATTACTAGTGCGTGTACACAGTGGTATTACTAGTGCGTGTGAGCACACAGTGGTATTACAGTGGTAATACTAGTGCATGTACACAGTGGTATCACTAGTGCGTGTGAGCACACAGTGGTAATACTAGTGCGTGTACACAGGGATATTACTAGTATGTTTGTGCACACAGTGGTAATACTAGTGTGTGTACACAGTGGTATTACTAGTGCGTGTACACAGTGGTATTACTAGTGCGTGTGAGCACACAGTGGTATTACTAGTATGTGTGTGCACACAGTGGTAATACAAGTGCATGTACACAGTGGTATCACTAGTGCATGTGAGCACACAGTGGTAATACTAGTGCGTGTACACAGGGATATTACTAGTATGTTTGTGCACACAGTGGTAATACTAGTGTGTGTACACAGTGGTATCACTAGTATGTTTGTACACAGTGGTAATACTAGTGTATGTGCACAGTGGTATTACTAGTGCGTGAGAACACAGTGGTAATACTAGTGCGTGTACACAGTGGTATTAATAGTACGTGTGTGCACACAGTGGTAATACTAGTGCGTGTACACAGTGGTATCACTAGTGCGTGTGAGCACACAGTGGTAATACTAGTGCGTGTACACAGTGGTATTACTAGTATGTTTGTACACAGTGGTAATACTAGTGTATGTGCACAGTGGTATTACTAGTGCGTGTGCACACAGTGGTAATACTAGTGTGTGTACACAGTGGTATCACTAGTATGTTTGTACACAGTGGTAATACTAGTGTATGTGCACAGTGGTATTACTAGTGCGTGTGCACACAGTGGTAATACTAGTGCGTGTACACAGTGGTATTAATAGTATGTGTGTGCACACAGTGGTAATACTAGTGCGTGTACACAATGGTATTAATAGTACGTGTGTGCACACAGTGGTAATACTAGTACGTGTACACAGTGGTATCACTAGTGCTTGTGAGCACACAGTGGTAATACTAGTGCGTGTACACAGTGATAATACTAGTGTATGTGCACAGTGGTATTACTAGTGTGTGTGCACACAGTGGTAATACTAGTGCGTGTACACAGTGGTATTAATAGTATGTGTGTGCACACAGTGGTAATACTAGTGCGTGTACACTGTGGTATCACTAGTGCGTGTGAGCACACAGTGGTAATACTAGTGCGTGTACACAGTGTAATACTAGTGTATGTGCACAGTGGTATTACTAGTGCGTGTGCACACAGTGGTAATGCTAGTGCGTGTACACAGGTGGTAATACTAGTCTGGTGGTATTGCTAATGCGTGTGCTCACACACTAGATATACCAGTTTGTGTGTGCATACACTACAATACCAGAACGCACTAGAATACCAGTACGTGTGTGAACGCACTAGAATACCAGTATGTGCATGAACGCACTAGAATACCAGTACGTGCGTGAACGCACTAGAAATACCAGTACTTGCGTGCATGCACTAGAAATACCAGTACGTGCGTGCACACACTAGAAATACCAGTACGTGTGTGAACGCACTAGAATACCAGTATGTGCATGAACGCACTAGAATACCAGTACGTGCGTGAACGCACTAGAAATACCAGTACTTGCGTGCATGCACTAGAAATACCAGTACGTGCGTGCACACACTAGAAATACCAGTACGTGCGTGCATGCACTAGAAATACAAGTTTATGCATGCACAGATTAGAAATAATAGTACGTGCGTGCATGCACTAGAAATAATAGTAGTGCGTGCATACACTAGAAATACTTGTAAGTGCATAGGTATACAAACTTTAATGAACACTTAAAATTACTGCTTGGATGAACAACAGACTTACTTACCTTTATCTTTTCTTTATAATTCCTACTTCCATGGTACCTCACTAGATAAGCAGGTAGCAGCAGCACCAATATTCTCAAAGCTAAAAGAAAAGGAATAAAAATACAGCTAAAATGGCTACCAGCAACAACCCCGAAATAAGAAAAGACTTCCTACTCTTTCTAAAAGCTGTTTCCGTAACAAGATAGCCTATCACTACCAACATAGAAATACAGACAAGCTCACTCACCTTCGCACAGTAGACTAAGAGAAGACAGCAGTAGAGAGCTTTTGTTTCGACGGATTACGCGCGGTAATAAGCAATAGTATACGGGTTGCGGTTGAATACGGAATTAACGCGGGCACGCCCTTAGCAACGCATTTGGGCTCCAAAGCTCGATATTCAATGGATCTTTGATGCTAGCAGAATGGAGCGGTTCTGTGTATTATGGCGGAAACGGTTCGTGCAGTGGCTCTAAAACTTGGAGGAGTTCATCTTCAGGTCTTGGTGGGCTTATTTGTGTAAAAAAAATAAAAATTGTGTTGGCCGCGTTTAGCCGGGTTTTCACAAATCCGGTCACATATTACAAGGCCCTAACAATTCAAAAGCGTCCTATTCATGTTCAATTCACTCACATTAGCCTGATTCATATGTTTGACGGCATCTGGGGGGTGCGGGGGGCGAAGCCTCCCGAGCATATTGGGGCAAAGCCCCCCTAAATTGGGTGTGTCGGTCATGTGACTATAACCACAACGGGCTAGGGCTACTTTTCAACCACAGGGAGGGGTTCCCTAGCAGTTTTAAATTTCATAATTTTTTTTATTTTGGCATGGACATCCCAAGGGACTTCTCTATCATCCTAGTCCCATGGGACAATTGACGGCGTTACTGGACAACACTCACTATTAGTTTGCATTAGCAGATATTCATAATATGTTGTTGTTGTTTTTTGTTTTTGTTTGTTTTGTTTTGTTGTTAATTTTTACAGTACATTTTTCATACACTAGGTTATTTGCTATTGTGATGTCATTATTATTTAAATTGTTTTATTTAGCTGATCATTATTCTGTGCAAACATAGCAAAAATATATTAGCATGACCCTAAGTCAGAGTGTGAGTCTAGGGCACACATAAAAGCAGCTGCTGTGGTTTACTGGTTAACCTCTGTGGTTTTGTTTGGGTAGCTAGCACATGTTGAATTACAACATGTGATGGGGACACATTGTTGTCACACCTCTTGCATGGGGTAGACTACAATAGTACTCCAGCAGTGGTTTAGTTTGTTTCATGTACATAGCCTTTGGGTCTCTTTTCATAATGTACTTGAGGACATCCTTGGAAGGTTTCCCTCCCCCAAAATACCTGACTTGGCTACATATCATAGCTTTACATTACATTTACCGGCATCAAATTGTAGCTTACTAAGCAGGTAAACATGGGGGGGGGGGGGCTGGAAGGAGGTTTCAATTCTGGTGATGTGTGATGTTTGCTATATCTTTAATTGTGTGTGTGTGTGTCAGGCTGTTTATCAGTTGGCTTGGTTGACCTATGTGGTTTTGTTTTTGTGCTTGTTGTTGTGTTTTGAATTCCAAGCATGTGTATAAGAGTACACAGCTAGCTCTGAGGGTTCGCACCTTTGTTGCTCTAGTTTCTGCTAAATAAAGTTTGAAATTATATCATATTGCAGCAGTCAATTGAAATATACTAGGTAAGGATTCTTAGCATACAGCTTTGCACCATTGTGAGCTTTGTGTGTGGGAAAGGGGGTGGGGGGGAGGGTGTGACATACATTTCAAAAGTTATACACTTGTAAGCTGATTAGCTTAATACAATTATAGTCAATTTATATAATATGTGGGTTAGATGTCTCTTTGAGGCCCTCTTTGCAAATGACAAACCGGTTTTATTACCTTTCTAACATAATTCTAATTCATTTCCATGATAACTGGTTCCCTTAAGAATGAAATTAGACTGAAAAGACATACTTGCTGGATTTTCGGGGCGCGAAAATACTATCAATAAACTTCTAAAGAGTTGTTACCATAGAACGGAACTATTAGCTGATTAAAAAAAAAAAATTTCCATAGTAATAACTAATGATTTACTAGGATGCTAGACAACAATTAAATTATTGATATGTAGTGGAACTCATGAATGTCTATCCATATCGCCTCTCATTGTGTT
>WLWD01003965.1_pt1:0-2500 | contig 46912 bp, 40 predicted proteins | sample 6712731 | NCBI WGS metagenome assembly WLWD01 (sample SAMN12718690, study PRJNA576275) | sponge metagenome | isolation source: marine sponge | host: Mycale hentscheli | place: New Zealand: South Island, Marlborough, Capsize Point | collected 2014-11-01 | reverse complement strand
TTTATTTAAATGTGAATATCCAATGGTGCAACCAGTCGATACATGTGGGCAATATATCAGAAATGAATGCTTCTACGTTGCCTACCTATCAAATTTTGCATGCAAGCATACACATTTATTACTTTAAGTATACCTGTTTGGCTAGGGATAGACATAACAAGGTTTTTATTGAAACTCCACTAGCCTTTATTTGTTGTAATTCGGTTCATCACACTAACAGTGACCTTCATCAGTGGATGACATACAATAAATAACATGGTGACATGAGGGTGGTGGTATAAAGTATAAACATGTTAAGATATGTGAAAAACAAGCACACAGTTTGGACGCACACGCACACACGTGCATACTTGTCTTGTCTCAATACTGCCCACAACGGGTCACGTGTCCCTCCAATGAGGGTGAGTAGGGCCTCAACTCGGCTGGGGAATGGGTGCGCCGATGAACAGCAAGACCGCCGGCACTTCGAAACCATCGCTGGCATACTCCACATTGTGCAGTGCCTTGCTGGTCCTTCACTGGTTTCTGTCGTTCTTATAAACACTTGTGTCGTTTGAGGTCTACTCTCCAGGCCGTGCGAAGTTCCTTCCACATACACTACATATCACATCACATACACACACACTCACGCACACTCACACATATATGCTCCATGGAGCTGCCAAGTTTTCTTTTATAATGGGATGTGCCCTATGTGAGGCTGTTATCCCTGCGGTGCTCTGTCAATGATAGCTCAAAACATGCAAGGAGTGGCTGTATTAATTGAATTTGCGAAGGGAACCAGCTTGCTGAAAAAGATATATTTACCAAATTTTGTCAGTGATGAACATACAACTGTTGGTAATACACTTCCTGTGAACATACGCCAGGCAGAGGATAGGTTGTGTTATAGTGTGGTAACAAACCAGTCTGACAGTATTATTGTATATCTTCTCAGTTCTGCACACACATACACACACACACAATAATTGTCCTCACCAATGAGGTGCGCATTGTTATACAAAATACTTGTTTTCTCCAGTTCTTGTGTGACTGATTAGCTATTGAATACAGTAGAATGTCACATATTCGAACACACTGGGACCGAGGGGTGTTCGGATAACTGAATCCTATAGAAAAATGTATTGTAGAGTGCTATGAGAGGGTGTGGTCAAGCAAATAATTCGTGACTGCATGTGCCACTATTGAATTTTGGTTGTTTTCGGATAACTGACATTCTACTGTATGTAGTTAAATTTTCGGAAAGATAAGTTCATTAAAAAACATCTACCAAATTAAATTTATAATTTGCTGTGTGTGTATGTATGTTTGTATTGTGCATACATGTTGCTAGATGTTACCTGGTGGTTTTTATTCAATTCATACATATGCATAAAATATACCTACGTGGATTCTAACATTGCCTCGAAAGTACTAATTGTATACAATAATCAGCATAAGAACTTGGAAGCACAAAAACAGTGCTCAACCACAATCTTTGCTACGTATGGCATTGGAACACATTATGGCTACTGCTTTATCATGTGCAAGCATTTGATAATCCAATAGGATTCAATATTATATTTATTTTACCCTTGATATTATATCAAAGTATTTCCACATATTAGTGTGTTATAATTTCCCATATTAAACACAAATGCTCTATGGTGAAACTCCACATTCTGGAACATTAAATGAAGAAAATTAATCACTTATGATTGTGTTGTGAACTATGCATCATAATATTATACTTCTACTCATGCAATGATTTCCACATCACTACTTATGCATTGGCGTAGTGAGCAAAATCAATGGAAAATCAATGGAAAAAAATTGTAACTGGTGGAGTAATAATATCACGAGAAGTGTACAAGAAATCACTTATTGCAAATACATGTGGGTTCTCTCACCATATATCACTCCAATTTGGCACGTTAAAAAAATGGTGTGCTATTAAATGTTTTTCCGTACTCAGTATAATAAGTATACGTATATATAAGTGTGTGTGTGTGCGCACCAATTTACAATTCAAATATATACAGTGGAGTCTCCGGATAAAGGACACTTTGGGAGCTATATAAATTCAGCGCATTTTGTCCCTTGTAGAGGGATTGTCCTTAGGAGATTCTATTTGTATTATTTTGGTACAGGAATTAATTTTGGGGGATTTCAGGTTTGTCTTTCTAAGAAAGATTATCAATACATAGTCCCTTCGTCGGAGTGTCCTTTATCGGAGACTTCACTGTATATAACTTGTTTCATAGTTTGCCTAACATGTTTATCTATAATGTATAGTCTGATAGTGTAGTAACTTATATTCAAACATGTTGCTGATTTTATGATTCGAGGTGGTATGCTATGCACTAATCTGTATCAAACGTGTGAAGGGAATGTCTCCAGTATTATTGTTCTTCATTCTAGTACAACTTATTAGATAATGAACTACCAGTATTTTGTAAATGTTCAGATGACCCAACTCCCTATGCTTGGACAACCTCAACCTTTCCAAGACGTCAAGTCA
>WLWD01000093.1_pt1 | contig 46923 bp, 26 predicted proteins | sample 6712731 | NCBI WGS metagenome assembly WLWD01 (sample SAMN12718690, study PRJNA576275) | sponge metagenome | isolation source: marine sponge | host: Mycale hentscheli | place: New Zealand: South Island, Marlborough, Capsize Point | collected 2014-11-01 | reverse complement strand
AGTTCAGGACTCAACTGGAGGAACTGACTATAGAAAATGTAGAAACTACAGATAAGGTGCTGGGAAAAGGATCGTTTGGAGTAGTCAAGCTATTGGACATTAACGGACTTAAGTAAGTTAATTTTTTTTAAATAATTAGTATGGTTTCTCAGCTCTCCTCAGCATTTGAATAAGATTGTAAAGACTCTTAATTGCTAATTTTTTATGTCTTTTCTTCCTGTAGGTGTGCAGGCAAAACTCTTCACCTGATTTTCTTTGATTCCTCAGCTAAAGAGCAGGAGTATATCCTCCAGAAGTTTGTGGAGGAATGCGTCCAGCACTCACACCTGAGGCATCCCAACATAGTTCAGCTTCTTGGGGTCTGCTTCATTTCAGACAAACTAGTACCCACTTTGGTCCTGGAGTTCTTGCACTCTTCTCTGACGAGTTATCTTGAACATCACCCAGACCTTCCACCTCCTTTCAAGCACAGGATTCTTCTGGACGTCAGTGTAGGTCTGCGTTTCTTGCACGAACGCTCTCCTCCCATCTTGCATCGAGATCTCACCGGTAACAATGTTCTCCTCACAGAAGATTTGAGGGCCAAGATTTCCGACCTAGGCATGGCCCGAATTATTCCGCCAGACAACCACAGCCTCACCATGGCTCCTGGCAATTTAGACTTCATGCCACCAGAGTCTCGGAACTCCAGTCCCCAGTACTCTGAAAAGTTAGACATGTTTTCTTTTGGTGTTCTCATTATGCAAGTTGTTCTGCAATATTGGCCGAGTCCTATCAAAGAAGCGGCATTTATCGATCCCGTAAATGGGATTATTGCTCGCACGGAAGTAGAGCGAAGAGAAGATTTTTTCAGTAAGATGAATTCCTTGGACTTGCTGACTCAAATCTCTAAAAAGTGCCTGCACAATGACCCCCAGATGAGACCCACAGCTGAGACTGTCTACGAGAAACTCAAGCCTTTGGTGGACGGCTTCTCTCACTTCCACACGTCTCTGCTTGAGCTTTATCAAAAGTTTGAGAAAATGAAGTCTGAAATTTATCAGATCAAACAGAACATTGCTCAAACTGACAATTATTCGATATTGAAAATGAAAGAACTTGAAAAGCAGCTGCAATCTTTACTTGATTCTGCTCAGGGTGATACTTCCAGACAAGCATCAAATGATGATCTCCAACCTCACAGATTAGTGTTTGGCTTACAGCCTGTTTCATCATCAGAAGCTGAGCAAGTTTCAAGCAAGGATAATCTTTTAAAAGTTTACTCCCTCCCTTTAGACTGTTCCCATACAAAAATGTTCCCATCCAGTGGCATTGACCATCTGCCGTTCTTTTAGCCACACCTTCTCAGGCACTTATGTGAAAACAGTAGTGACAGGTTTGAAAAGAAGCTTGGGCCTTGCTGTGAGGAACGGTCACCTGTATGTGGTAGACAGAGACGGCTGGAAAGGTGTGCACATTTTCAACATTGAAACGGGAGAGGCCCGGTCGATAGTGGATTCAAACAAGAAGATTGGATATGCCCATGTCGAGAAGTGCTGGGGACCCAGAGGAATAGTACTGGACTCCGATGGCAACATTGTCATCTCTGATTTTGGCAACCACCGTGTTGCCAGATTCACTCCCGAGGGGAAATTCCTGAAGACGTCCGGGGCACCTTATGCTAGTGGAAAAGAGCCTGGGCAGTTCAACAGCCCCCTGGGGCTTTGCTTCACCAAGGAAGGGAAACTGATTGTCTGTGACATGCACAACAATCGAGTGCAAGTACTGCGTTCTGATTTAACTTGTAAGCACGTGTTTGGAAAGGCAGGCTGTGGGGATTGTGACTTCTCTGAACCACGTGATGCTGCCGTAGACAGTCGTGGCAACATCTACATTGTCGACAGTAAAAATTACTGTGTCAAAGTCTTTGACTATGAATTCACCTTTGTGCGGAAGTTCGGTAAGAAGGGCACTGAGGGAGATGGGTTTCAATGTGCTAGCAGCCTTTGCATTGATGCCAGAGACTTCGTTTACGTCTCTGATAGAACGCTCAACTGTGTGAAGATATTTGACCCCAATGGAGTCTTCAAAATGTCCTTCGAAGGGTTGTTCCAGGAATCCTTTGGGATAGCGATGGATGAAAGTGGACATCTGTTTGTGTCTGACAGTTACAATGGGAAGGTTTACATGTACCAGTAGTAAACTATGCAGTAGAACATTGTCTATTTTGTATTAATACTTTTTTCTATTAAAAACAATGTGTGAGGTAAGGGTACTATTAATGTACTATTAAAAGAGTGAACATTGACTTATAGAGGCAATGGGGATAAAAACTTGTGTTTACTGTTACTAAAGAAAAAAAAGATGAAATTAACTAATAGCTATTTGCGTGGAGTTTTCAAGTATTCCTCATTTGGCATGATAATGTCTGCAGCTGACGGGGCTGTCCTGAACTTGTTCACTACTCTGAGACCCCTTGCCCCTCGAGGGGCATTACCAGTCTCCTTGGCACGGTGGTGGTACAGCTTCTTCTTCCAACTCATGGCCAGAAATGCAGCATCTGGACCTCGATCCTCATCATCATCATCTGCTAAACTGCTCTCCCTGGCAGCTGTTAAGTTCTATTAAAAGCCATATAAACACTTATTGCAATAGTCAGTATACAATATGGGCATATATTTCACGAGCATGCTTATGTATTTTAATGAGCCAACGGTGTGTGAGAGTGAAATGCCATCCCCATATCGTACGAGTGTAATAAATTGTATACTGAATATTTTACCAAACTGGTAAAACAATTTTCTTCAAAAGCCTTGTCGCTCTCTACACCATGCATTAAAAAAAAAAAGCAGTTGTCCAGAGCTACACATGGGCTCTTTGGAATGTTCAATATGCAGTGTTCAATATGGAACAAAATTGAATGCTTGCATGGTGTGGAAATACTCAAGGAAATATCCAGTGTACAATATATATATAGATAGATAGATTGTGTGGGGGTGGTTGTATGGTACCTCGCCGCTGGTGATGAGTAATGCGGAAGGACCAGCTCTATCTATTTATTTAGATTGAGCAGTATGAGTAGCAACCACAGCTAGCTAGGCTAAGTACTAGCTAGAGTGACTACTGATAGATAAAATATATAAACTATGCCTACTATGAAGGCAAAGCTAAAGAGATAGATTGAGTATAGATACTGAGCTTGCAGCAGCTAGGTTTCAGATTCTTCAACAAAAAGTGAATGAACAGAGATAAAAGAGTGATATATATCATTGGGTTGAGTGGGTGGTGCCTACATACAGAACTCAGACAGTGAGGAAAAAACAATCTATAGCTACACAAACAAACCAATTAACAAGTTCAAAGTTCATGCATTATTGGATGACACGTTATCTTGCACACATAGGGGTCCAGGGGTAGGCCTGGTCATAGATAGATAGATGTATGTAATTATATATAATGGAATTTAATGGTTACGACATTAAATGGAGTTAATAGAAGAGGTTGGAGGCACGGCTAGCGGGTAGGAGGAGTGGCAGGAAAGGCAGCTCAGGGAAGGTAAGGGACTCCTAGTTAAAAGCACGAAAACAGGTAAGGGACGCGCAATTCTAAATAGCGCTTGCAACAAGAACACGTGGAATACGCTAACGAGGAAGCGGTGAGCGCAACTTAACGTGGCAGAGAGTGTTCAAGATGGCAACACCTACTACCGTTGAAGATCCCACAGACCCTGCGTTTACCGAGGCTCAGAGGGCGTGGATTGACAACTTCATGACGACGAAGCTAGCTGAGGCGGCTGGGCCGGCCCCCTCATCATCCTTCTCACCCACCATAGCATCAACCACTTCGCCAGCTGCGGGCAGCATTGCTGCCGAGTGAGTGGTTAGGGGGTTATTGTATATAGCTTGTAGCCAGGTACCTGTAGGGCGGCGATGATGGCTGTGGTGGGTCAGCTGGGATTACTGGAGTGTGGTAGAAATTGCTGGCAGCAAAAGGCTATAGATAAGATATGCATATAGATAAGACCTGTAGTGGATAGGCCTATAAAAAAAAATAATAATAAAAATAATTAAATAAAAAAAATAAATAAATAAATAAATAAATAAGTAAATAAATAAATAACAATAAAATTAGTACAAAGCAGTTCTACATGACGAGAGGGCTTACCAGGAGAAATAGATAGCTGGTGGTTTCTTGCCATCTGCACCAGGCACAATAGCATTTTCACATCATGAATTGCCAGTTGGTGCTGGGGCTAGGGCTATAGATATTGCTATATAGTGGTGGTTGGGTGTGATAGTGCTGGTGCACCATAATGCGGCTGGTGGTTAGGCTACACTGCCGTCATTCTTGCTATGTTGTAGTTGGTTGCTATATCGCTATTGCTATTGCCAATGCTATTTCGCTATTATTGCTGTTGCCATTGCTATATCGCTATTGCTATTGCCGATGCTATATCACTATTGCTATTACCGATGCCATATTGCGATTGCTATTGCTGATGCTATATAACTATTGCCGATGCTATATCGCTGTTGCTGTAGCCGATGATGTCGCTATTGCTGTGGCTGATGCTATTTCGCTATTGCTGTTGCCGATGCGTCATTGACATTGCCGGTGCTATACCGCTGTTGCTGTTGCCGTATTGCTCGCTGTTGCCGTGTCGTCGCTGTTGCTGTATCGCTGGCGCCATTGCTGGTTCGCTTGCTGGTGCTGTATCGCTGTTAGTGCTAGGTCGTGGCTGTTATTGCTAGGGCATCATTGGGCTATTGTGCAGTGTTCATCACTATGTCGAGGGGTCGGTGTTAGGCTACAGCTGCAGGGCCGGGTTGCAGTGGCTATAGTAGGTTGCTGCTGCTTTGCCTTGACGGATGACCCTGCTGCGGCGCCCAGGCATGGCTACATTGCCATCAGGGATGTTGTGGTTAATTTGGGCTGTAACTACATTATGTTTCGGGTCTAAGGTTAATACCTGCCGCTAGCCTGCATTGTTTGCTCACCATCCCCCCCCACCCCCCTTTTTTGCGATGCAGGTCTTGGAAGAATGCCTCCCTCATCGTTATTGGCAAGCCTACCAAGTATTCCGACAGCTGCATCATCAGCGGCGGCATTGTTGGCTCCGTGCGGTTCGGTTCCAATGACTAGTTCCTTGGCGGGGAGTTCTCCAGGCCTGGCAAACTTATCGGCGTTACCGGAGTTTTCGGCTCTGCCTCCACACAATGCTGCGCACATGCTGCCGCCAAAGCTAGTCAAGCGAATCCAGGACCTTGAGTATATTGACATGTCCGAGTTGGTCCAGGACGCATGGCAGTTCCATGAAAAGGAGCCTGGCTCCTGTTGCCATGCCAAACGCCGACGCCGGGGTCCAGTGTCCGATATCCTGGTCTGGGTTGACTGCTACTCTTCACTGGTAGCAGTCTTATCAGCACACCACCCGGAAAAAACACCTCAGTTTATGGCGTACCTGAAGACCATTGTATATGCCTCCAAGTCATTTTCTGGAGACGGGTGGGTAACTTACGATGCATGCTACCGCCGGAAAGCGGCGACGACAAGGTCCCTTGACTGGAGCAGACTAGACTTCACCCTATATAACCAAATATTTGCTGGCAGAGCTAAGGCCCTCCCACGCTGCCGTTACTGTAATAGTGAGTTGCACAAGTCGGCAGAGTGTCCAATTGCCCCCGATGGGCCAGAGAGAGTATCGATTGCTTCACGGCCAGAGGCACCTAGGGCCCTCAGCTACGTGTGCCAGCTTTTTAACAGTAAAGGGGGAAATAGGTGCCACTTTCAGCCGTGCAAGTTCCGCCACTCGTGTGCAGAATGTGGAGGAAGCCACCCCGCATCACTATGCAGGAGTCAATCCACCAAGCGGTACTTGAGGAGGGAATCCCCCCAGAGGTCTCGGAAGTGAAGTTACTGTCATAGATGAACGATTTTGAACTATCATACACTACTATGCACTGTCACCTTCCGCCTTCGTGGCGTGATCACCCCTTGGGGTTCAACTGTACCATATCGCTGTCTGGTATTGTATTCATGCAGTTATTATATTACCTGACATTGTTTAAAAAAAAAAAAAAAAAAAAAAAGAAGAGGGGGGGGGGGCATTATTGAGGGAAACGTAGCTATGGATAAGTGTAGCCCGTAGTACACAGTATAGTGGTTTTGGGGAGGTAGGTATTTAGTGACTGAACCCTTGCTAATTTGCAGATGGAGCCTACCGGTATACAGCGGACTTGCGGGCCATGGGAGGGAGAGCGCTGAAGGGAGGTCATCAAGATCGCCGGCTATCCCAAACATCGACTCCATTGCTGGTAGCGGCATGGAAAGCTAAGCTTTCCCGTCATCCCGACCAGGATTATGCCCAGTACATTGTGCAGGGACTGGAGGAGGGCTTCCACATTGGCGTTGGGCGGGATCAGGAGTTTAAGAGTGCGAAACAAAATATGCAGTCTGCGCTCCAGAACCCTGACATAATGGAGGAGTACTTGGGCAAAGAGGTGGTACTGGGTAACATCCTGGGCCCTTTCAGCAGAGACCTGGCATCTCTCGTGCACATAAATCGCTTTGGGGCGATCCCCAAGAAAAATCAACCTGGCAAATGGCGGCTGATCACCGATTTGTCTCATCCAGCAGGGGCCAGTATAAACGATGCTATCGACCCAGCTGTGTGCTCACTTATCTACATTACGGTGGACCAGGTGGCTGCAAAAGCAATGTCATTCGGGACGGGGGCATTAATTGCCAAGATTGACATAAAGTCTGCATACAGACTGGTACCCGTCCACCCGGATGACAGACCCTGGCTAGGAATGCAGTGGATGGACAGAATCTACGTTGACACCAAACTCCCATTTGGGCTGAGATCAGCACCAAAGATTTTCAATGCCCTGGCTGATGGTCTGGAATGGTGCGTTGCGGCAGCAGGAGTCCCTGACATTTTTCACTATCTGGACGATTTTGCGGTAGTAGGTCCACCGGGGTCAGATCTCTGCCTCCAGTATTTGAGCACTTTGAAAAGAGTGTGTCAAGATCTCGGCGTTCCACTGGCCCCAGAGAAAGAAGAAGGGCCCAGTACCAAGCTGACCCTGCTGGGTATTGAGATCGATACTGTGAAAGGGGAGCTGCGCCTACCAGAAGACAAGCTACACAGACTGTTGGGCATGCTGGGCGATTGGCATGCCAAAAAGGGTTGCACTAGGCGGGAACTGGAGTCGCTGATTGGCAGTCTACACCATGCAACCAAAGTAATTAGACCCGGCAGGTCATTTCTCAGGAGGATAATAGCACTGCTTAGCATGTGCAAGCGGCGACATCATCACGTCCGCCTCAATGCCGAGTTTAGGGCAGATCTAGCGTGGTGGCTAACATTTGCGTCGCACTGGAATGGCACCTCTCTACTTATTCATCGCCACAGTCCTACCACAACATTTTGCTCAGACGCATCCGGGTCATGGGGCTGCGGAGCATGGCACAACACGAATTGGTTCCAGATTCAGTGGGACGCCAATTCTCTCAATCTGCACATATCAGCCAAAGAATTGATTCCAGTCATAGTAGCTGCAGTAGTATGGGGTCCTCAGTGGAAGGGGTATCGGGTGATGGCACTGTCAGACAATTCTGCAGTGGTTGCTACGCTCAATAGCCGATATGCTAGGGACAAAATGCTAATGCAAATGCTACGCAGTCTCTTTTTTCTAGAAGCACATTTTCAGTGCGAAATTACGGCAAAGCACATTCCAGGTCGACACAATGACCTGGCCGATGACCTATCCCGAAATCATGCCTGTCATTTTTTGATCAAAAATCCTGAGGCATGTGCTAACCCCACTGATGTCCCTATTTCTTTGCTGCAATGGATTCTTCATCCGAGCTGCGAATGGACCTCACCGACTTGGATGGCCAAGTTCACTTCTTTTGTGAGAAAGGAGTAGCGGACTCCACTCACCGGACATACGGATCTGCCATTCGCAAGTTTTATTCATTCTGTTCATTGTATAACATTGCCTCCCCCTTCCCTGTATCCGAATCCATTCTATGTTATTTCACCACATTCTTAGCGGGTCAGAATTTGTGTCCCCAATCCATCAAAACATATCTCGCAGGAGTAAGACACATGCAGGTCACCCTCGGTCTCCCGGAGCCGAGGGCATTTTCCTCCCTGCCCTGGCTGAAACTAGTCCAAGCTGGGGTGGCGCGAACCCACAAGGACCGCATCACCAAGCCGCTGAGGGTAAGGCTTCCAATCACTCCCGCAATTCTAAGAGCAATGAAGGAGCAATGGCAGGCGAGGGTCGTGGACGAAGACATCTTGATGCTGTGGGCAGCCTCCGTTGTCTGTTATTTTGGTTTCTTTCGAGCTGGGGAATTGACTGTACCATCACTGGCAGCTTACCAGAAAGCCAAGCACCTAAGCTGGGGGGATGTGTCCATTGACAACCCAGCTAGGCCCTCCACCATCCGTGTTTTCCTGCGTCAATCCAAGACGGACCAGCTGGGCAAAGGGATCGAAGTGTTTGTCGGGGAAACTGGGAATGATATATGCCCTGTGGCAGCTGCAGCCTCGTACATGGTGGCTCGGGGTTCTAAGGAAGGACCATTTTTCATGTTTAAAAATGGTCAGCCACTAACCAAAGATAGGTTCACACACGCTGTTCGGGACGTACTGCAAAAAGCCAGGCTTCCATGTCAGAGTTTTGCGGGGCATAGCTTCAGGATCGGGGCAGCGACGGCTGCTGCCAGAGCGGGGATGGAGGATTCCACTATTCGCATGCTGGGAAGATGGTCAAGCTCAGCATTCCTGGCATATGTTCGCACTCCTCGAGAACACCTAGCCCACCTGTCAAAAAACTTATGTAACTGATTACATTGCACACTGTACTGATTATTGCTGGCAACATGGTTGCCCAAGTACTGGCACGAGTATTGTTAAGTAAAGTTAAGATAATGGGATGGCAATGAGGGTGATTTGTGAGGGGTAGGTAATATTGTTTTGGGGGGAGGATACTCCTCCCTTGGTGGTCGGCTCAGTGCAATGAGCCAAGCCCTACCCCCAAAACAGATAGAAAAGAGGGAGGGGCAGTTGCTTAACTAAATATGAGGTTGGTTCATTAGGATTAACACTACTTAGCACTAATTAGCACCAATTAGCACCCACTAGCTCGGGCCTATACCTCCAAAACTCAATTAATAGAATAATGGGCCTAAGGGAAGGTTTGCTTGTTTTTCAGGTACCTCTGTGATTAAATGGAATTTAATGGTTACGACATTAAATGGAGTTAATAGAAGAGGTTGGAGGCACGGCTAGCGGGTAGGAGGAGTGGCAGGAAAGGCAGCTCAGGGAAGGTAAGGGACTCCTAGTTAAAAGCACGAAAACAGGTAAGGGACGCGCAATTCTAAATAGCGCTTGCAACAAGAACACGTGGAATACGCTAACGAGGAAGCGGTGAGCGCAACTTAACGTGGCAGAGAGTGTTCCCCCGCCCAATCCCATCCCACACTATCTGGGTTACATAGTATTCCTGCATCCTTATCATATTCCACCTCATTGATGTGACGTAGGCCCGGGTGGTCGGCTCAGTGCAATGAGCCAAGCCCTACCCCCAAAACAGATAGAAAAGAGGGAGGGGCAGTTGCTTAACTAAACATGAGGTTGGTTCATTAGGATTAACACTACTTAGCACTTATTAGCACCAATTAGCACCCACTAGCTCGGGCCTATACCTCCAAAACTCAATTAATAGAATAATGGGCCTAAGGGAAGGTTTGCTTGTTTTTCAGGTACCTCTGTGATTAATATATATATATATATATGAGTGGGTCTAGGAAAAGAGCAAACCAAAAAAAATTGAGTCTTTTATGCTAATTAATAAAAAGCTACAATTTATCTCAACTTAGTGCTAAAATACTGGAGGGTAAACCTTCGACGTGCAGAGAAACTGGCAGTTGAACTGGGCTGTATTCAGCACAGCAATTGAACTAGAAATCGAGAAAACATGAATTGAATTTCCACTTCCAGTATAATTAATGTTTCCATATACTTAACGGCGTACTCCGCATACACAATTAAATCGTACAGCCGCTTGTTAATGGCGACCAACGAAGTTTGCGTAGATTTTTTTAAGCTTTCAAAGCGTCTCACGGCCTGTCTTGTCGGAATGCTTGGCTACTCTATTCGCTGTAGCGATAAACTTTCAGCCAGAGGTAAGCTGTAGAGTGCATGCAATAGTCTCAAAGCTATGCTGTGTTTTTAGCTGCTTCTTTGAAACTCCGCCCATCCTCCGTTTATTGTACTTCGAGAACGAGAGAGAATAAAAAGTAGTTTGTCTTTCCACGGCACGCTTGGGGTCTTTTAAGTTGTTTTGACATTTGAAATTTGGCATAGACGTAGAGTAAGGGTCACTAAGACTAATTCTGCAAAAATAGAAAGAAAGAATCTTTCCGATGACTTACTTCTGGAGCCTATATCTCAATTTCAATTTTTGCGCCGTAAGGTCCCTTTTCCCAGACCCACTCACACATATATATATATACATACATATATATGTATAAATATATTCATGTATATATTCACAATGACATGTTTGTAATGCTCTAGCAAGTGTCATAACTAGTACTAAATGCCTTGAAGTAACTTATGTAGTGCTTTATGGAGGGAGAACCACACCCACCAACCAACCACCCACTCACACACACTTACTTTCATGCAGGCAGCCTCTGCAGCTCTCACTGTGTTAATGACCACCTTCATCAGGTTCTGTGCATTCTTTATCAGCATCAAGTCTCCCTAAGAACCACAGACAGGTAATGACATCATGACAACTGAAAGCAGCAACGACAGGGCTGGCTAATGCAGGAACACCCTCAGTTATTACTAACAACCAATGTTGAGTCTCAACTGAAAGAACTGTTCTAGCTGGTATGATTATTATGGATTTGATTTGTTGCTTTTTGGTTTGATTTCATGTCTTCAAAATACAGGAGCTGACTGAAATAATATTGCAACTCACACACTCACAAATAATAACATTTGTCACATTATGAATGGAAATGAACTGGTTGGCCCGAATGGCTCCCTCTTACTTGTCCAAGTAGCCCCTCCTACCCACCCAGATTTCAGGCTTACTGCGTAGTTATTCTCGGCTGTGGAAGACCGGACAGATGCGAACATGGTGAGCGGTGTGCTCAGGGTAGGGATCATTTCCGCGCGGCACTGCAAGTTGCTCTTAGTCTTCTGGTCCCTGCAGTGCTTGCAGATAGACTGCGCTATCTTGAAGATTTTGTTGCTGTTCTCTGCAGCCTCCTTGGCTGTGTTAATCATGTCAGCTTTGCTCTTGAAGTCTCCTCTGCCACGCCCAAAGTTTGCCATCTGAGTCATCTGCTCAGATATGACCTTGCCCACCGATATGAGTGGGTTTTCGTCTTCTAGGAACTCGTCAGTGAACTCTTGCAAAGACATCGCAGCTGCCTGGAATGAATAAATGAATGAAAGAATGAGTGAATGAGTGAATGGATGAGTGAATGAATGAATGAGTGAATGGATGAGTGAAGGAATGAGTGAATGGATGAATGAATGAGACAATGAGGGAATTGATGAGCTAATGAATGAGTGAATTAATGAATGGATGAGTGAATGAAACACACTTACAGTGACAGACTCAAAAGAAGGCATTTCATCCCCTGAATTGGGTGCTGTCCAGGCTGGAGGTGTGGAGGTCACAGGGCCGTAGGAAGCGGTCCGGTTGGTCCGGTTTTCACCGGACCACTTTTCAACCTTCATCATTAAAAAAGTTCAGAGGTCATCAGTAATGTAGGCGTGGCCACGTGGCAAACAGCAGCTAGCTCATTTTCGATGCAACATGGCTTCAAGTTCTGCCTCCAGTGACACTGAGTCTGTGGATATTCCTGCAAAACCTCACCAGCCTACAACTTTTAGGTATCCTAAACGTAGTTTTGGAAAAAAGAAAGTAGTCCAGTGTAGTTTTAAGGCATCTTGGTTTGCTAAGTGGCCATTCCTGCACTACATCGAATCCAAGGATGTTGTATTCTGCCATACTTGCCTAGTGGGATTCAAGCTAAAGAGAATGAGGACAAACAGTGCTGATCCAGCCTTTGTAAGTCATAAACCACTATAGCTTTTAGGACTCGGCTATGTCCAGTCACTGTATATTTATAGCTAGCCTACATACTGACTTGATTTTATTTGCTCAGATCATCGCTCAAATATATTTGCAAAATTCTAATAATTTATTATTAAAATCAATAGCTAATATCTATGAATAAGGCTAGCTTCCCACCTGACCACTTTCCAAGTGCTTGCTACGGGCCTGGGTCACACTCCGACGCTTCTGCCTTTGTGGAACATGCCTCAGGCCCATCTCAGCTAGAAAAGGAATATAAGGCTTCTTCTGGGTCGAAGCTCCACACTATTGCAAAGACAAATTTGCACTGCTAATCTGCTTTCTCTCTTTTGTTATGGTCAGTTTCACTTCGAGGGTGTACTGGGCGCGTGCAGCTCCGTGTCTTCAAAATCGAACCTGGTGGTGGGAGTGATTTGCTCAGTGGAGCAGGAGCGATGTAACGGTGAGGACAGGTCTACCCTGCTAGACTGGTTGGACTGGTCAGAAACATCTGACATCATCTCCAATGCCTTAGGACTGACTGCAGTAGCCGAGTCATGAAGAAGAGCCATGAAGGCCTCTACATATGGAAGGGAAGAAGATGTAAGAAATGATGAAACAGAATAGGAGGATGTGGCTATGCATATTGAAGCAGAATTAGACATGCTACATAAAAGAGATCTGCTACTATTACAACAACAACAACAACAACAACTACTACTACTACCACCACTACTGCTGCTACTACTATTACTACTACAATTACAGCTATAACTACTACTACTACTACTACTACTACTACTACTACTACTACTACTGGTGCTGCTGCTACAATTACTGCTACTATCAGCCCCTCTTTCACCAGATGTGCCACAAAGTAAGTCAGAGTTCTTTCTGTCCCTGGCACTGCCACTAGCCCAGCTACCGCGCAGAACCTCGCATACCTGCGCTGCCCTGACTTGTACACTTGTTGTGTGGAGTCCGCCAAGCCACTCAGGAACAGGCTCTGAACAGTTCTGTCCAGTTTGTTGAGGTCCAGTCCGGCCGTTGGAGCACCAGGGCTTGGATGAGCTCCTGAGGCAGTGCTGAGGGGGATGGGCGAGCTGTTGGATTCTGCAACAGGAAGGAGTGGTGGTCATTCCTGGATAGCGCGTCTGCGCTTTGGTTTTCCATTCCTGGGATGTGTACATCCCAGACTCTCAGCTGGTGTTTCGCCATGAAAAATGCTGCACTTCTCATTAAGTGCATCGCCTTGTCATCTTTACTAGACCCTGAGTTGACGATCGCCACCACCGCTGCATTGTCGCAACGACATCGCACCACCTGGCCAGTCCACAGGTGTCCCCAGATCGCAATTGCCAGCACAACCGGGAGGAGCTCCTTCACTGTGATATGTACGTCACACCACGCCGGCGGCCAACTTAATTGGAACCATTCCCCTTCGGTCGTGTAGGCCCCGCAGCCCCACGAGCCCGAGGCATCCGACGTTATTGTGGCCACGTGTCCTGACCTTGTTACCCTGTCCATCATGCCAGTACCATTCCACCTTGGTAGGAATATTGCCCACCAGATTAGGTCCGATCTGAACCCCGTGTTCAGTCTGATCCTGTGATGTGGCTTCTTTGCTATTGGAAGGAGTGCAATCATGCGCCTCATGAATGTCCTCCCTGGCTTCACTACACAGCTGGCGTGCTGCAGCAGGCCGATTATTGACTGCAGCTCTCTCTTGGTGCAGCATCGTCTCCCCTTCCACCTCTCGATTTCTCTTCGAAGCCGCTGCAGCTTCTCCTCTGGGAGTCTCAACACTCTGTCCACCGTGTCCACCTCAATGCCTAAAAACATAATCACTGTACTTGGGCCCTCTGTCTTATGTGCCGCAATGGGCACACCCAGCTCCTCGCACAGCTTTAGGGCTGTTCCCAGGTCATCTCTTTGGGCCCCCCCCCCGGAGGGCTGACTGCCAGGAAATCATCCAGGTAGTGAAGTATCTCCAAGCCTTGTTGCCTCATGAGCCATTGAAGCGCATCCGCCACCGCACTAAATATTTTTGGGGCTGACCTGAGCCCAAAGGGCAGGACCTTGTCCACGTACAGCTGGTCCCTCCACCTCATGCCTAGTAGTGGACGGTCATCTGGGTGCACTGGCACCACCCGATAGGCACTCTCGATGTCGAACTTTGCCAGGAGCGCCCCCCCAGTACCATATCTACAGCCCTGTCTACCGAAGTGTACTGCATTGAGCATAGCTCTGGCTCAATCCCATCATTGACGCTGTGACCCTCCGGGAATGACAGGTCCACTATCAGCCTGAACTTCCCTGGCTGATGGGGCTTCTCAATCACCCCAAACCTGTTGACCTGCACTCCCAGGCTCTCCTCCACTGCCATTGGGCCTGCCACTCTGCCCAAGCTCACTTCCTTCTCCAGGTATTGGTCCACCACTTGTGGGTTTAACGTCGCCGATTGCATGTTAGTCCTGGCTGACTGGCATGTAATACTTCCATACCGAAACCCTATGTGGAAGCCTTCCTTCAGTCCCGCGACTATATACCTACCGAATATACCGTCGGGGTGGCGTTGCAGCCGCTGTGCCCATCTCCTCCAGTCCAGCGGGGTTATCACGGCCGTCCACCTCTCATGTCTCGACACTGGCTGCGGCGGAATTCTTCCCTCCAGCTTCTATATAAGAATAAGAGAATGCACAAAGGTTGCATGATGATCACTTATATGTTAGAGTGGAGAGGCTAATATTCATTAGTGACCATTGGTTGGAAAACTGTGCATCATGTGGCACAAAAAATTGAGAGTTCGTTAGTATAACATGTCTATTGACAAGACACCCTATACCAATATATTGAAATGTCACCTCTTTTAGGATTGGTGACCTTTACCAAATACCATGATGGCTAGACTCCTTGTGATATATGTAGGATTAGCCTAGTAACTATGATACACCTTTAATAGTGCCTATCACAGGACTGTCAACTCTCTCACTCCAACAATAACTGTTTAAATACTTTATGCTTGTCAGATACCTAACGTGTGATTGCTGACTAAATGTGAGTCCTGGTGAATGGGCCTGTTAATTGGAATTAGGGACCCTTTACCAAGTTCTAGACTGGGTTACTGTATTTGACATACTTTACGGTTGACCAAATGCCTGTGACACAACCTCAATATTTTCCAAGGTTTTAGGAATTCTTTACTAAATATTCAAGGCACCCTTTACCATGAAATTGGTTGATGTAGGATCGGGAACCCTTTACCAAGTACTTGTGTTACCTTATTGTGACAACACACCCTTTACCATTTATTTGGTTGACCAGGTTCAAGTACCTGTTTAGATGAGGAACCCTTTACCATATATCTGATTTACGTTGTTGTGACAAGACATTCCTTACCGAGCAGATGTGTTCTAGAATATTCATAGGGAGTGCTTACCTAAACATTACTATTTTTAAATTGCCATATATTATTGATAACGTTATTATCTGTATTAAATTAGAATGATGTGGGTGTGGGCTTGATTAGGTCTGGATTACTCGCTCCCTTCTCTCGCTCGCACCTGGAGACAGCAAAGTAGTTGCTGCCACCAGAGTGTATGCCTCCTGCTGACTACCCGGCGAACCATACCCGCCCGAAGGAATAGGTTTTAGGTAGGATTAAATTACTTTAAACACAGGATAACGACACAGCGAATTGAGATGACATAGAACTAACTCGAACCACGAGACACACAACTTAAATACTAACACAAACTCCCGCCTACTGTTCACACAAAATACTGCAATGTTCTGGTCTTGTGATCGTACAATCCTTGCTAACACACATACACACGCTACCACTACCTACTGCACATGACCATAAAACTCAACAAAAATACTTCTGACTACAAAACTTAACATTGATAAAGATCTCATGTGGGCAGGCCCACAGTGGGGTAGGGGCAAAATTCTAGTAACTTTTACGGCTATCCAATTTAGCGTAAATTCTATAATTGTGGAGCTAGATTAACAGCAGTAATTTGTTGTAAGCTATAGTTTGATTGATTGAATGAAATAAGCGGCTTGATAGACCGTGTAGGCAGCAATTGGCAGCTATACTATCATATAGCACTTGTATACAGTTCTGTTTCTGATCCCACTAAAGATCCCTATAAAATGACTTCAGTGAACCTTTACTTAATAAAGTTTTCTGATTCCACTTGGTAAAGTCTGTGTTATATACACTTTATAGACTAAAGGTTTGTATTATAGGCAATTAGGTAAACAATTTCTGATCCTGTGGGACCTTGGAAAGATCTGTATCGTAGACATTTCATGTAGGTGAAGGGTCACAGGGACATCTTTAAGGTCTGTAGCATGGGCACTTTGTATTGGTAAAGGGTCACAGGCACTCTATAAAGGTCTGTATTATAGACACTTCATGTTGGTAAAGGGTCACAGGCATTTCATAAAGGTCTGTATTATGGGCACTTTGTATTGGTAAAGGGTCACAGGCACTTTATAAAGGTCTGTATTATAGACACTTCATGTTGGTAAAGGGTCACAGGCAGCCTATACAATCATATAGCACTTGTATACAGTTCTGTTTCTGGTCCCTATAAAATGACTTCAGTGAACCTTTACTTAATAAAGTTTTCTGATTCCACTTGGTAAAGTCTGTGTTATATACACTTTATAGACTTGGACTATTTTTAAAAAGGTTTGTATTATAGGCACTTAGGTAAACAATTTCTGATCCTGTAGGATCTTGGAAAGATCTGTATCATAGACATTTTGTGTAGGTAAACGGTCACAGGGCCGTCTTTAAGGTCTGTAGCATGGGCACTTTGTATTGGTAAAGGGTCACAGGCACTTTATAAAGGTCTGTGTTATAGATACTTCATGTTGGTATAGGGTCACAGGCACTTCATAAAGGTCTGTATCATGTTTGTATTGGTAAAGGGTCACAGGCACTTTATAAAGGTCTGTGTTATAGACACTTCATGTTGGTAAAGGGTCACAGGCACTTCATAAAGGTCTGTATCATGGGCACTTCTTATTGGTAAAGGATCCTTGCTTAAGCTATATTCGAAAATTATTTGATCGTCATAGTGTGAGTGTATGGTGGGGAGGAGAGAGAAATATTTTAGTTTGTACTTAACTATTACATGAAGTGTGCAGTAAGACTGGTAGGGAACTGAACAGTCAGTTTGTACACAAGTGGGTATCAATACAAAAGACGCTTAGTAGAATGTTTCCAATCATATAGTGTTGATATGATACTAATAGGTTAAATGAAAGTGTGGATGAACTCATAAAGACTTCAAGAGAAAAGTGTGGGACATGACTTGAGTGTCAAATTATGTCCATGGGATAATAAACGAAGTTGGGTCCTTATTGTTTTCTAAACATTACTATTGTTGTTGTCGTCATTTTTAAACAAGTACAATATATGTTTTATTTAAATTTACTTTTGAAAAAAGTATGACATGCTGAGATTTGGGCAAGGGTATGGAATATCCGAAGTCAATTACCATTATGTTTTGTTGTTTTTTGTTTATTGTTGCTGTTTGTAGATCACTGCTGACATGAGTGATGAACAGTTCTAATCATCCTGGCTGTATGAAGAAGTCCTGAGCATCTTCATTCATGAACAGTTAATTCTTCACCTATCACACAGATACAATGTCACATCACGGACTAATATGTATTGCATTTGCTGATTACTGGAATAAAGTTTACACACTAAAATATATGGCTATAAAGTGAGTATTGTAGAACACCATTTGGAGTGTTGTAGTAGCTAGTTTAAGGGAGTATCACAACACCCCATTGGTAGAGTATCAATAATACCATATTTGGTGCATTATGAGCCCTAATAGGGGTGTAATAGAACTTGGACATGGGCGTATCACAACACCCCATTTGGTATAATGAAGGGTGTACAGGGGTGTAACTGAACACTTCCTCTAGGTGAAATGGAAACACCCCATGTGGAGTATTACAGCCAGTGTTACCTGGACACCCCAAAATGGGATTCCCATACACCCCATTTTTAACAGTGTTAGCCTTCTCTGACTCCATTTCCCCCATCTTATCTTTAATTCTCTTCTTTCTAATTCTTTTTCTCTATCTTTCTCTGACATATAGGGGTGAGCATTGTCATTCCAGCAGAGCTGACTTGGTTGTCAGACTGAGCTATACACAGGTCAATCAACACCAATTAATATTAATCGTCACACATACACAAACAAGTTCTGTACACAGGTCAACACCAATTAATATTAATCATCACACACACAAACAAGTTCTGGATATATATCAATCACCTCTTCTGAGTTTTATTCATTCACCACTAGAAGGCCCACAACAAGCCTGAGCTATACACAGGTCAATCAACACCAATTAATATTAATCGTCACACATACACAAACAAGTTCTGTACACAGGTCAACACCAATTCATATTAATCATCACACACACAAACAAGTTCTGGATATATATCAATCACCTCTTCTGAGTTTTATTCATTCACCACTAGAAGGCCCACAACAAGCCGAAATATTATGGTTTAAACTTAACTTCTATCTCTTGAAGGGATCACACTTGGGGTAGCCTAGTAGCAGTAGCTACAACCTAACACTGTTTTCCGAGCGCCTTCCTCGTCCTCGTCAGGCTCTCGGAAAACCTGCCATCATGTGTGTATCCTGTTCATTTAGCCTTCTCTGACTCTATTCCCCCCATCTTATCTTTAATTCTCTTCTTTCCAATTCTTTTTCTCTATCTTTCTCTGACATGTAGGGGTGAGCATTGTCATTCCAGCAGAGCCAGCTATACACAGGTCAATCAACACTAATTAATATTAATCATCACACATACACAAACAAGTTCTGTACACAGGTCAACACCAATTAATATTAATCGTCACACACTCAAACAAGTTCTGGGTATATATCAATCACCTCTTCTGAGTTTTATTCATTCACCACTAGAAGGCCCAACAAGCCGAAATATTATGGTTTAAACTGAACTTCATCTCTTGAACTGTAGTAAGTTATAGTTGGGGCCGCTTACTTCATTGATGGGGGAGGCCTTACTCAGTTTAGACCATACATTGTGTAAGAGTACTAGACAGTATGGCTTTAAATAGCACTAGATGCGTATAGACATAATTTTTCACGCCGTTTTGTGCTTCTTTTTTTTTTTTTTTTTTCTGTTTCCAACAGTATGATGGTTACAGTAAGTCATTGTAACTATAATACAGTCACTCTTTTAGAAATGATCAACTAGCTTGGTTTGTTAGTTCACTGGCTAGCTAAGTTTAGGATTATATTTGTCTTGCAGCCAGCTTGTTGCCTGTTTTGGAACAAATGAACAATAGGAATCTCTTTAAATGAATGAACAAAAATGATGGACTTTCAAAATGTGTTGCCTTCTCTTGTTGCAGTGTGACTGAAGTCCTCATCATCACTGAAACCTTTGTCCAGTAGGCTTAGCTAGCTCACCTAAAGTGGGGCGGGCTGATATCGCGCCAAAGCAATCACTACATTAAAGTTAATGTAATGCACAATTATTTCACTATTGTAGTAAGTTAAACAAAAATTAAAAATTGCCAAAGTATCTTTTTCTTTCATCTAGTTTTTCAACAAATTCTTCAGCTATCAAAATTAAATCCAAGTTTTCTGTAAGCTCTTTGTGAGCATTTAAAAGTAAACAGTTATTTAAACGTTTTTCTGTCATACTTGAACGTAAGTATGTATTTATTCTTCACATAGTTGAAAATGTTCGTTCAGAGGTGGCAGAGGTTATCGGAATTGTACACATAAGACGAAGTAATTTATGTAGAGAAATTAGCATGTCCTTCAAAACTCCATTGTTCTTGTTCATTGCACTAACTTATCCATATCTTTTGATTGGCATTGATGAATATAATGTGAAAATCAGGTAAATACAAATGTGTCTGGTCACTTATATTCAATACATGTGTATTGTATAGTTGGTATAAAAGTGGGGGGGCTTAGCCCCACTTATTATAAAAGTGGGGGGCTCTAGCCCCTCCAGCCCCCCCTGTGGCTATGCCACTGAGTCATAAACTTGCTGATTCTTCTATTGTCTTCACAAAAATAGTCCCAGGAGTCTCCAGGTCTGCAGACTCCACACTCCATAAATAGCAACATCAACCTATATAGCTTGATTATTCACATTTATTATATTTCTATTCTGTTGCTGCAATGCTATAACGAAAACTTATAAGAATATTTACCGGCGATTATCCGAGGTAGGGGTAATTTGTTGCTAGGAAACAAATTGAATTCTCCCACGATTTTCAATTACTCGCGGGTTGGATTTCCGTGCACGCACAGAAGGTCAAAATAGAGAGTAAAAGGTAACTGTGTATAAACGGGCGCTCGGACCTTTAACAACGGTTTCAACCACTCAAATTTGGTGTCAGTGTAGCTAAAGGGTAGGAGATACCTGTTGGCCAATAAAAAGAAAACCCCCCCCCAAAATTTTTTTGTAGGTGTTTGGGCTCTACTATACATTTTTGATTTTACTTAAATTGTTTCTTTTCCTAGGCACTGTCACATAATAATAATAATAATAGTAATAGTAATAATAATAATATTAATAATAGCAACAACAACAATGAACTCACTGGGCTAGCTCTGTGTCTTCCTCCTAGAGTTGCAACAGCTGCCTCAGCCAGCTCTGCCAGTTGAATAGCTGGGCCTTGAGGTTTTTAGGCAATCAGCCACATCTCCCACATTCCTCCTCTTAGCAGCAGGCCTTGAGGTTTTTAGTGCAATCAGCAACATCTCCCACATTCCTCCTCTTAGCAGCAGACACCAGCTTCTGGAGCTGTGACACTTATGTGCTCATGGCCAGGTCTGCCGCTGTCTGTGGGATCCACTGGACCTCCTTCTCCCTCCCCAGACTCCTCCCCTACTTCATCATTATCAATGTCGGTGGGAGAGAGAGAGAGGGGGAGGAGGGGCCAGTGGAGGAGACACGTGTGGGGTATAGAGAGGATTAACAGTCAAGGAGGGAACTGCAGGTGTTTGATGTTTGTACACCAGGGTAGTTGTGTCTCGGCTGGTCACAGATCTGGGTGTGTTCTCTGTGGAAATGGGGGAGTCCAGCTGCTGACACTAGAGTCTGGGCTAACTACTGGTAAGGTACTTCTGAGTGTAGCTAAAAGTAACAGGAAAAACAAAGAGTTGATGGTACATGATACACAAATAACAAAGACTAATTATGCTAATAATAAAAGTTATATGAATGACAGAGAGTTTATGTGGGCTGGCCCACAAGTGAATTATTGCTTTTGTTTGTGGTTTTTATTTTATTTTATTTGTTTATTAAGTAGTATGAATGATAGCTAGCCAGCTAGTACCTAGATGTGCAGGACATGAACCTTGAGGATATATCTGAGAAGATAATTCTCAATGGGCACTACTAAAGCTATTTATAGTGATGTAAACATGTTCACAAGTCGTCTGAACATGCGCAGCAATAACTTGTAAGCATATAATAAAACCACAAGACCCGCTCAAACAGGCAGTAATCACACAAGTCAAGATGCTGGCGATGAGACTTGTTTGGTTGTTTCTTTTTATAGATCGCGTTGACGCCTTGTTCACTACCTACGCCAGCAAACAGCTTCAGGAGAAGTACTTCCCAAGGCTGACAACTGACATGGTAAGGGATAGTTGAGAAGTGGATGGGTGGTAGGGCAAGTTGCTTTATGATGCTCTCTGTGATATACCTGCTAATATTCAGCTAATAATTCTCTGGCTATGTTTAGTCTCAAAGATTTTTTTTTGTTCTGTTTGTTTGTTTGTTTTTCCAGTCTCACGTGTTTTTTTTTGTTTTTTTTTGTTTTTTTGTTGTTTTTTTTGTTTTGTTTCAATGCTGCCTTAATAATAATTTTTTGATTGGTCGATGTTGGTGACATTGTTGTTGATGTTGTTGTTGTTTTTATTCTCAGTATGGCATGTTTTTCTGTTACTTGCAGGACCACTCCGTGCATGTTTATGAGTTGAGTGGAGACAAGCTGGTGGATAAGAAGACATTCAAAGTCACTGACCAAATCTCTGACGGTGCATTCTCACCAGACGGACAGGCTTTAATCCTTGCTGTGGGGAAGAACTTGGTCTCCTATAACTCCGCCTCATACGACGTAGGTTAATGCTGAAGGTTATGAGTTGAGTGTAATTGGGAATAGAGTGCAGAGTTCAGATTTTTTTTTTAAATTAATGTGCAGGGATTTGTACAGGATTTTTCACTGGGGTGTGTGAATTTTGTTGAGTCAAAAAACTGACAAGGAGGGCATCAAAACTCCATAATTAGTGTCTTAAATGTTGATTCTATAACAGTGGAAGTTGCTGCCTCAGAATCTGTCACAAGAGGTTTGGCAGGAATAACTGGTTGTTGCTTCTTCAGAAGTTTTCCATTCCTCTTCTGTTGCCTTGTTATCACAGCAATATCTTTGGGTTCAGCTTTTCTTTCAAACATTGGAACAAATAACTCATTTTCTTGCTTGTCTTTAGGGTTCCAAGGGAAAATGATTCCTTGAAAGTCTTTATGTTTGTCACTTATTGCAGCCTCTCTTTCCAAAGTGATTCCATTAAATTCATATTCCACCAACACAAGTTTCCTATATCCTCTGATTGCACCATCCAGGAAAATCTCTTTGTCAGATTTATATGTTGACATTTCTGCAACTTCTGGAGTGACAACTCCTACTGAGGCACCAGTATCAATCAGGATTCTATGTTCTGTTCCATTCACTTTCCCAGAAATCCAACTTGAGGCTTGTCTGAAAGCACCCATGTTTGGCTCCTTCAGATTCTTCTCTTTCTTTACAGATGACTTCTTTTGGGGACATTCATAAGACCTGTGACCAGGTCCATTGCAGATGAAGCAATTGTTGTTTTTTGAACTTCTGTTGTTGTTGCTGCCATTACTATTGCTGGATTCTCCATACTTGCCATCTTTTCTGAACCAGCATTGGTCACTGGTGTGACCTAACTTCTTACAAATGGTACAACTCTTTGCATCACTTCTGTCTTCTCTATGGTGAGAGTTTCCTTTCTTCTCATGAGTTTTGCTGCTTTGGCCAGGTATTTTGGAATAATCACCAGGTTGTCTAGAGTTCATCCAATCATTCAAGTGGTCAGTTAATTCAGTAAGTTTTGAGCTGGTTTTCCCATCCAAAAAAGAAATACCATGATAAGGCAGACATCTCCTCAATACAGACCTCACTATAGCAAATATTGCTTCCTCTAAAGAAGTGGCATCCTGTAACCATCCTTCAGTTATTTTCCTGAGGAGTTCAATAATCTGAGATGCAGTTTTGTGCTTCAATTTATCCATGTTCATTTCTTGTACTTGCTGACCAAATGCAATTGAAGTGGCTCCAACTGATTTCAACAGTGTCTTTGTATTCATAATCTTGATGTTGCTCTATGAGAGGTTGCATTCTTTCTGCCAAAGTTGAATCCAATTTTGGGAATAGCTTTGAGTTCCAAGTATCCTTTTCATAATGACAATCTCTCATGATGGTTTCAAATTGTAGAAAATGTTGCCTCAGATCATTTCCTGTTTTGTAACTGCTGAATCCAGAAAATTTCTCTCTCCTTTCATCATCCAATTTCCTTAATCTTCTTTCCTCTCTACTCCTTCTTTCATCGGCTTCCATTCTTTCCTTTTCAGCTTCCAATCTAGATTGTTCAAGTTCTAATTTCTTTTTCTCTATTGCCATCAATTCCTTTTCTCTTTGCCTTTGTTCTTCTTGTTTCCGTCCCTGTTCTTCTTGTTCCTTTTTCCTTTCTTCTTTTTCCTTTCTCTCCTTTTCTTCTAGTCTTGCTTGATTTTCTAACATTGTTGCTAATAATTGGGCCATGGTGGCCTCCAGACTTGACATTCCAGTTGCCATTCTTGTTTCTTTTCTATAGTTACTTACTTCTGTAGAATTTTCACACTCAGTGTTGAGTTCAACCGTTTCAGGAACTATTTCTTCTTCAGAGATTTCCCTGCTGACTTCTGTAGTAATGTTGGTAATTGTACTACTTTTTGAAGTTTCTATTGTGGAAGTATTTTCTGAAGTTTCTATTGTGGAAGTATTTTCTATTCTTTCACTTTCAATAAATGTTTCAGTTTCAGTGACTCTCTCTGCCAAGGGAACTGTCAATGTTTCAGCAAATTCCTCAGTATCACTATAACTTAATTCCAATAGCTTGAAACACTGTGTCTCCTTTCTTTTCTTGGGATTTCTTCTCAAATTATAAGCTGTGCTCTGTCTCTGGACAGCAGCTGGTACTGGAGGAGTTACAGGTAAAAGAGCTTCTCTCCAACTAACTGGAACTGTTTTTAATTCTCCTCCTCTGTTAACTTGTACTTCTTTCTTCTTTCCTTTTGCAGGTCTGTTCTGCATTAATGTAGTTTTTTCTGCTTCTTCTTCACTGGTTTTGTTGGATTGTTCTTTGTATCCCACCGCTGCCACCAATTGTGGGAAATTTCTGTTCTTGCCTAAGGTTGACAAAAGTCAGCTCCTCACTTAAAAGGCTTTGCAGCAGTAATTGGGTAAGCTGCCACCAGGCTTTGCAGCAAGTGATGTAGAATTGTCCTTTGTAGTAACCCACAAGCTTTCTCTTGATATTGACAGGGGGTTAGTTATGAAAACATTTACAAAGACAAAACACACACAAGGACATGAAGACATTTGCAGAGCAAAAGGAAGTTGTCTACAGAGCTTCCTTTTATATCAGTGCAGAAACTGTTACTAAATATAGTGTTCTAAATATAACTAGCTAAGTGACAATGTACTTTGAATTATGGAATGCTGTTGTCAATAAATGTTAATTAGTGTCTTTGTGGATGCTGAATGTGTTGTGAAAGTCAGCATTCCACACTAGCTACCAAAGATGATGGTGAGTTATTGAAAGGACACAAGTAGTTAAAAGAAAAGTAAAGCATAGCAGTAGCAAGATGATAACTGTTGTCGTGTTAAATAGCTACAAAGACACTTTAAGTTGACCAAACTGCCCTTCATAGGACTACAGCCATGTAGCTATGTACACACACTTTATCCAGGGGTAACTAGAGGAATATATCCAGGCAAAAAATTAAGCACAACTTAAAAGCATAACTAGATGTAAGGTAATGTGTAGTGGTAGTTTGTTGCATAAATAAAAAAAATTCTTACATCATAAAGAATATAGATGAGGAGTGTTGTAAAAGCCATGAGTAATTTTAAGCTACCTGAATTTTTCAATCAGTGTTCATCAATTGACACCATTGAAACAATTGGTCCAAATATTATAATTAAAGATGTGCTGAACCTGGATTAGCTATCTAGTCCAGAGGCATTTCTGATTATTCATATTGTGATAATTAGAACCAGAGTTGACATCTTTAAAAAATCAATTCAATACAAATGGCAGCACAACACTAGTGTTGTTTTGGTTAACCAAAACTAAAACTAAAATTAACTTTAGTTACACCTAAAACATTTTAGTACTAACCACAACTAAATTTCACATAGGATGATAATAACTAAAACTAGGCTGATGAGTAATAACTAAAAAAACTAAATTATATTTTTTAATCAAAACTATAAATATAGCTAATCATTTTCAGTGACATCACTGAAAGAAGACAAATGACCCAGGAAGCAAAATTCTTTACCCAATTATTTCTCCATAGCACCTGAGTAAATTGTTTGGCTATGGCAAACTGTTGGACAGCAGTCTGCAGTTGCTCATCTACTATCTAGCCCAGTCCCCTCCCTTAGCAAAAAACCAACTAAAAATGAAGGTTAATACATTATTAACATGGGTTAACGGATGGAGGCTAACAGGTAAAGGGTCGCCGGCGGCAAAGGAAGGGTTTTACGATGGCAAGTGCCCAGTTAGGCAGCACGTGGACTAAGGCAAAGAAACAGTAGGGAGAAAGCAAGCATTAGACTCAATTGCTGCCCCACCCACCTACACCCAACATAACAACGAGTGGCGATAAAATAGGAGGGAAGGAGGGCAAGAATAATCAAGGGGGTGCATGTCTGCACGAGGAAATAGAGAAATATCAGAATCACTGAGAGGGTAACACAATATCAGGCACATTATTTTCTCCACCTGTCCTAGAGTAGGTACCTGGTGTGACCAGGTCTCGGACGGGAAGTAGTAGTGGCTGAAGCCACTCCCTTAACCTCACCCAGAAGAAATTACATGAGAAGAAGCAGAGCAGGGGCTATCTGGTAAGGTGAGGTCTGAGGGCAGGTGGCAGGACCACTTAGCACTAATTAGCACCTACTTTCCAGGAAGACCTCCTGCCATGATGGGATCCAGGCCGACTGACGTTAGTGGAAGTTAGTAAATTTGAAAAGCTAAAACTAAAGCTAGAGTTGAAATTAGTACATTGGAAAAACTAAAAATAAATTTGTAGTCTTTGTTAGTGAAAAACTAAAACTAAAATTAATCTTGAAATATTTTTTGTCAAAAAAACTATAAACTAAAACTAAAATGTAAATGTTCAACGTAAACAACATTACACAACACACAATTATATATTTGTGCAAACAAGTTAACTTATACCTCAAATGATCATTGATGTGTGGAAATCTTCAATTAGCTAAATATAACTCGTTTATTGATCCTAAACCATTAATATGCAGTCTTTTTGGAGCTGGTTCTTCCAGAAGAAAACATGGTTGTCACTAGAGATTTCCCAAGTGCTTTTCTTAACACACATTGTTTAGTACTTACTATCCCATCACAGTCTAGCTATATGGCAGTCAAAATGTTTAATGAACTAAAATATTTGTCTACATGTAGTCCAGTTTAGATGATAAGACTTAAAATTATAAAATTTCATACCAACCAATAATTAGCATGTCTGTCATACATGTTCATCAGTACCCCTAAAAATAAAATACAGAAATTGTTGTCAGTTTGGTGTATAAGTCTCGTGAGCGAGCCTTTTACCGACTGGGTCGTAAGAATATGATGAGACTCAATTTTTTTTTTTAAATTCTTCTTCCGCTATCCGACCGGCGAGAGCGGTCTACAGTCCCGCAGTTCTTATCAAAAAACTCATTTCATTGGTTAATCAAATCATGTGACCAATTATAGCGCCGCGCGTGACCAATTATAGCGCCACGCAAAGGGCTAGGGCTAGGGCTAGAGGACCAATCAGAAGAATTCTTTGATAAGAACTGCGGGATGGCTCAGAGCGGTCATGAGACTCTCGAGGCTAGAATGTAGTCTGACTACGCCAGACTAGCTAGAATGCCGCCTAGTGCAGGAGCGTTATAGTCCCGCGAGCTAAACCCTTTTACCAACCGCACACGCTGGGTAAATTAAAGGATTCAGCTGGAGCTCTGAGCACGGGGGGCCGCTTAGCTAGTTTAACTACTGGCGAAAAGCCTAAACGAAAAGCTTAAACGAGAGACAAGGTGCTACGCTTATTACGTGGAGTTACTATCTGAAATTTGTTTATTCTTTCCAATATTTTTTTAATCATCGCAGCTATAAAAGTTGGAAATTCAGCTTGCTAACTATCAGCGCAAAGCGGCGAGTAAGCACGATGTCCTGGCTGGTAGTACTGGTTGTATCTTCCCCTTTGTTAGCGCTTGTAACAGCGAGTTCCTTTGACAGGGACGCTCTTATTAATGCTGCTATACAAGAAGTTAAAGATGAATTTGCAAAAATGGCCGACAAGCGTGTCCTCTCGACTGCTGAGAAACGCCTGAGGGCTTTCAAAAAAGCTTCTGAAGAATCTTTGGCGCAGGGCAGGGCTAGACTAAGGTTCGAAAAGATGGTCAAGAAAGCTGAGCGAAAGATTTTGGAAAGGAGAAGGCAACTGATGGCACTATCTCAGACAACAGAACAGAAAGCTGAATCTCTAGCTCTGGAACTCTTTCACAAACCTGGCAGCGTTCTAGATTCACAAGAAATTGCTCGCATTTACAAGGAATCAGAGTGCCACAAAACTCTCATCGAAGCCCCTACCTGCACAAACACCAAATTCCGCACACCATCTGGTGCCTGCAATAACCTGCAGAATCCCACATTTGGAAGTGCAAACACCTTAATGAGAAGACTCATTCCAGCCAGGTACGATGACGGAATCAGCAGACTCCGAGGAACGCTACAAATTGAAGGCTCCTCTATTGTCCCTGGGCCCTTTAGTCCACCTGTTCCCAGTCCTCGAGTTGTGAGTTTAGGTGTAGTTCGAGACAGACCGGTCAATGACAGCCAGTTTAGCCACATCATGATGCAGTGGGGCCAATTCATGGACCACGACCTGGACTCCATTCCGGAATTCGAACCAGAGGAGTGTCCAAAAGGCTGCAAAGTAGTCGAAGACAGCTGTGTTCCTTTCCCAGTGCCGCAGGATGACACCAATGTTGAAGTCACTTGACGTGGCTCCAATGCCTGTCACGCCTTCAGGAGGTCTTTACCTACGTGTGAAGGAACCTCTTCAGAAGAAATGACTCCTAGAGAGCAGTTTAACGGCATCAGTCATTTCATTGATGGGTCTATGGTTTACCACCACAACGACACAGTGTTTGCTACACCATGATTAGAAATAGCAGCAGTTCAGATGGTCTTCTGAATGTTGGACCTCCTGCTAAAGGTAAGCTCCAAGTTTATGTTTCATATCATGACCTAAAATGATTGTATTCAACTCTACAGGTACCAATCAAGAGTCCCTGCCTTTGATCAACACTGGATATGGTTCAGTCAACTGTATGAATTTTCCATGTTTCCTTGCAGGAGATTTGAGGGTAAACGAGCAGGCTTCTCTTACAGTCATGCATACTCTGTGGGTCAGGGAGCACAATAGAATTGCTCGTGCTCTTCGTGCCAACAGTCCTAGCATGTCCAGTGATGATGTTTTTGAAACAGCTCGCAGCATCGTGATTGCAGAGATACAAAAGATTACGTACACCGACTACCTCCCATTACTTTTAGGAAGCTTTTCTTCTAGGCTAATACCAAGCTACACTCGCTATGACCCTAGTGTGTTCCCAAATGTACCCAATGCTTTCGCAGCTGCTGCATATCGATTTGGACACAGCCAAATCCAGCCTTTTTTTGAGCGGCTAGGTAAGGATTACAGACCCATTTTAGCTGGCCCTCTATCTCTGGTAGATGCTTTCTTCAACAACACACACTTTATGGAAAATGGAGGAACTGATCCCATACTACGTGGACTTTTAGCTACTCCAGCTCGACAAGTAGATGAGTTCCTGAACAATGTGCTTACTAACATGCTCTTTGCCAGTAACTCCAGCTCTCCAGGAATGGATCTTGCCTCCCTGAACATCCAGCGAGGTCGTGATCACGGGCTGCCCACATACTTGGTGTGGAAAGTGGGGGGGCAGAAAATAACTGGGGCATAATAAAGAAATTGCTTAGGAAATCAAAACTGCGTTTTGAAGATTCAAAAAAATTATGAGCCTAATAAAAGTAATTGGATCGTGACAAAAATAAAGAACAAAAAACTTTATAAAAATGACAATGAATCTAGGAGTACCAGCTGAAAATATACGAATTATAGTGTGCTTGACCAGAAACTCAGCAAACTTGTTTCATTACAGAGGTACTAGCTACTTAATCAGTGGATATGAAAGGTGATAACAAAGGTGAGATAGTCAGTTACATAAGAGTATGGCCTCAACTTTTGAAAAATGTTTAGGGATAGGGGTGGCTATCACTCTCCTGATATAAAATAGGGCCTCTGCTCTTTGTAGTGTAAAAGTGGGGGGCTGTGCCCTCCCTAATAAAAGAGTGGGGGGGCGATTGCCCCCCCCCCCTGCCCCCCCAGTATCTCTGCCACTGCAATGAATAAAGTTTGTCAGATGTGTGGCGGTACCACCCACCACATTTCCCGTAACAACCCTTACCAGTCACCCCGCAAACATTATTATCCCGTACGAACACTTCATTCCCTTCATCACGCACACCCTCACGTCATTCTTTAGTTCTGTCCCACGAACCATCCATGCGCATGCCCAGCAGGTTGTCTACATAACGGTCTGTCTGGTGCGCACCCCCCTCAGTTGTACTCGTGCTCGATTTACGTTAAGCATAAACCCTCGTCCAATCTATCCGAATTGAACCTTGGGGATTAGAAGGCTTGATCGCCTCGGGTAGCTAAACTGATCGAGTGTACAACCCTGGTGGCAGCCTACTGGACTCGTCCATGCCATCCCACCACATCTGGTGACCAGCGGTGGTTGAAACGCGTCTCACTCCATCGAGCTTCCTACGTTTACTTTATCTTCCTCAGTCAAGCCCATTTCTTTGTTCACGTATTTACTTGTCTTTGTCAATTTCAGGCAATCCCTGATTGGACTTTCGGCGTAGAGGGTTTCCGCCAATCTTTTACTTCTCTGTTATTCCATTTCGAGTCTTCAAGTATCCCTTCCCTGCTCTTTCAGTGACGAGTCTCAAACTCCATCTTCTAGTTTTTGGCATCCCCAAGAAACGTATCTTTCCGGGCAACCCCCAGGATCTCGTTATCTCTTCTACGTTTTCATCATCACGCAAGTTATTTGTTTGATTAGTGCAGTGTTTTTGTTTCATTTTGTCGTGGTAGACCCTGTAAGTTGTGCTATAATTTCCTCAGTGTGTCAGTTTTCTCATCTTCTCAATTTCCTTGCTTTGCCATGAACACCCGATTACAATCTAAGAAACAAAAAGCCAATTCCATCTTTGATACTGATATGGCAGAGGACCCAACCCTTTTTCCTGAAGCTACAGGCAACATTTCAGACCAATCTTTTCCTAGGGTTGCCTCCGACCAACACTCATCTGAAAATAGTTCCATTGGTATCAACTTAACTGAACATTCCAGTAACAATTCTCATTTAGATCATGTCACACCCAATTTTGAATCTGTATCTCATGAACCTCACTCTGAACCTCATACTGAACATGTCATTCGTAATTCTGAATCAGCACCTGCTGCCAGACCTAGCGCAGCAGAGGAAGAACTCACTACCATAGCAAATAGAGCTCGTGAATTAAGCATAGACCCAAACACTCTCTTACTTTTCCATTGTCTGTCTAGAAAGGACACAACCACAGTAGCACTGCATGAACGGCCTAACCCCAATGACCCCAACAAACTCATAAAGTTAATTGGGAAAATGAAAGACAATGAAGATATTATGGTGTTTTTAAACAGGTTCGAATCCGAACTTGGTGGCCGTCGTGTTCCTCTGGAGAACTTTAGGTTGTACTTACCCTACTGTTTATCTGGACCCTTTAAAGAGGCTTACTACAATAACATCAGTCTCTGTCCCACTTATACGGATACACGTATTGTATTGCTTAATACTGGTGGATACTCCCTGTCAGAGTGCCTAAACAGCTTTCCCTTGAAATTTAGACCTGGAGGGAATAAAACACTGATCCAATGGTATAACCACTGGAGGTACAAGATTAATATCCTTATCAGTAACCTCCCGTTCTCTAACTCTATGCACCCCAGGGTCAAAGATGAAGTTGCAGACATGGTAGCTACCATTGGTGTGGTTGCAGGTTTTCCCCAAGACCACAGGGACGCAGTCATTAATAGGCCTAGTCCTTCTAATGCACAATTTATCCAAGAGTGTAATTCATGGTATCTGTCATCCCATCAGTCTCATTCTAAACCTTCTTCTTCATTCAACAAATTTCATGGTTCTTCATCTTATAATTCTTACCAGACAAACAACAGATCTATTCACTCATCTCATTCTGGCAACAGTCATTCAACACCTCGTTATCCTGGCCAGAGTAATCAACTTTCTAACCAGCACCCCTTTCATCCTCATAACCTTCCTAGTCCATCTCCTACACCTTATCCCAGGCGTGATCTAGCTACTGTGACGTGCTTCAAGTGTAACAGGCTTGGCCATTACGCAAACAACTGTACCTATCACCCTTCCAACAACACCCAAGCTCCTGCTACCCAACCTACTACCCAACCTAATAGTGCCCCTTACAGTCAACCCAACACCCAACCTGACAGTCAACCTCCTTCCCGACCCACACCCGTCCCAAGAATCTCTTCCAGACCTGTGAGAATGGTAAATACCCCCATCTCGCCTGAACCCAACCCATTAGTAGTTGAACCTGAAACTCAAAATCCAGCTCTGGTTAGTACTCCCCTCAATTGCTTTGAGGAGGAAGACCTTATTACCCATGGTTTGATCAACGGGATTAAAACCCCAATTGTCATTGATTCAGGCGCTAAGATCTCCCTGATCTCGGATGATTTCATAGATATCGATTACGAGCCCGTCAGATTTGTCATTATTAAGGGTATTTCACAAGAATTGAAGTCTGTTCCAGTATTTTCGTTACCTGTTCGCTTACCTACTTTAGAAGGCGAATGTTGTTTAGCTGTAGACTCTCGTTTACCTCCTAAAACAGTCCTATTGGGTTTAGATTTCGGCAAACAAAACATTATCTCCCTTATTAACCATCTCAAAGCCGAACCCCAACCTGTTCTTACAGTAACCAGAGCAATGCAGGCAGATTCAGACCTAGCCACTCATGCAGCTGAAGTTTTACAAGGCACTGAAGGTGCTACACCTACCCCATTCAAGGATATCCCTACTGTTTGTGAGGAAATTGAACCTTCCTCAGCCTCCCCTAAAGACAACATTTTGTTCCCTAAGTCTATTCCTAGTCTGTCCTTTGACGGTGTTTCAAAACATGAGTTTGCTTCTCTTCAGAAGGCAGATGAATCATTGCTTCCCCTTTGGGATCTCGCCCGCAAGGGAGAGAAACAATTTTTCATTGTAGACAACATTTTAATGTGCATCACCTCAACCATGAATTCTGTATCACATGCCTTAGTCGTACCTGTCTCTCTTAGACGTAAAGTTCTTGTTGCAGCCCATGAAGGCTTGGGACACGGTGGTGTAAATACCACTCGCTCCCTAATTAACAAGCATTTCACCTGGCCCAATTTAGCTTCCGATATCAAACATCATGTCATGTCCTGCAAGAAGTGTAGTATGCACAATAAATCAGGTGGTAAAAAAGTTCCTATGGTTCAGCCAGAAGTTATTTCACAGAGATGTGAAAAACTGGCATTCGATATAGTAGGCCCTTTACCTATGTCCAAACAGAAATATCGATTCATACTCACCTGCTTAGAAATGGCATCTGGCTTCCCATTTGCTGTGCCATTAAAATCATATACTTCTGAAGAAACAGCCAAAGCCATCCTTTCCATCATTTCAATATTGGGCTCACCCCTCACTATTCTAACGGATCAAGGCTCAAACTTCATGTCGGTCACCCTGGCACATCTCAAAAGTAAACTTCACATGTCATCAATCCGTACCTCGGCATATCATCCCCAATCAAATGGCCGTCTTGAAAGGTTTCATTCGGCCCTTAAGGCCATGTTGGCAAAGTGTATAGAAAATAAGCAGGATTGGCCCCTTGCTTTGGACCTTGTATTGTATTATGCCAGAAATGTACCAAACTCTAGACACGGATTTACACCCCATGAACTTTTGTTTATGAAACCGACACCCTTCATTCTATCGTCTCTCAAATCTTTGTGGACATCATCATCAGAACCATCCTTAAACTTGCCTCAGTTCATTGAAGATCTTGACAATACACTGTCATGTCAGACTCATTTCGTGAAGTCAGCCCTTTCCTCTAAATCATGTTCTGATCGTGTGTCAGCTGAATCTGAACTAGTGTTGAACTTTAAGGTAGGAGACATAGTGTATAAAAGAAATCCAGGACTTAATAAATGCCTCGAAGCATCCTGGGATGGTCCGTTCACCATTCACAAACTGTTACCTCCCGTGAACTGTTCAGTAGTACCCCAAAACAAAAAGGCCAAACCGAAAGTGGTACATCTTAGTCAGATTAAGAAAGCATTGCACGTATATCGAACCTTATTAGTACCGGAAGAAAGTGTCTCCAATGAATTTCCTCAACCTATCAATTGCTCAGAACCTTGCATACTATCACCTGATCAACAACGCCAGCTTGATTGCCTATTAGGCAGTTTTCCATCTGTGTTTGTAAACAAACTGGGTAACACTTCTCTTGTTGAACACTCCATCTCTGTTAGTAGTAGTTCACCTATTTGGTCACCCTCTTACTCAATCCCTTTGGCATACCAGGAAGCTTTCCGAAAGGAAATAGAGAATATGTTAGAACTAGGTGTGATTGAACCTTCAACCTCTAAATGGTCAAGTCCTCCACTACCAGTCAAAAAGAAGGATGGTGGTATCAGGATCGTCATTGACTTCCGTAAACTGAATTCCATCACCATTCGTGAACCCTTTACCATGCCATCTATAGATGACATAATTGCAAACCTTGGTAGTGCAACTATTCTTTCCAAATTGGATCTACTCAAGGGTTTTTATCAGGTACCCATGGAAGAGTCCTCAAAACAATACACAGCCTTTACCTGTTTACAGGGAAAGTTCCAATTCAGAGTGATGCCTTTCGGTCTCAGTAATGCACCTTCTACTTTCCAGTTGCTTATGCAATCTGTGTTACGTGGACTTGAGCCCTTTTGCCTACCGTACATTGATGACCTCGTAATTTTCAGTACTTCCTTTGACGACCACTTGAATCACATCACTTCCGTTCTGTCTCGTTTAGACTTCGCTGGTCTCACAGTGAAACAAGAAAAATGTGCTTGGTGTTTCTCCTCATTCAACTTCTTAGGCTTTCATGTAGGCCATAATCGCTTGTCCATACCATCGAACAAAGTTTCTACCATCTCTTCGTATCGTCTCCCCACAACCAAATCATCCTTAAAGTCCTTCTTAGGACTCATCACCTTTTATTCCCGTTTTATTCCTCATTTGGCATCTTTCACTTCAGTTCTGAATTCACACTTGACAAAAGACAGTCCTGACAATGTTGTATGTACAGACGACTACAACAGGGCATTCACCTCCATTATCAAGGCCATCGCCCACCACTCTTCATTAATCATACCAAATTGTAACGATGCATTGTGCGTGTTTTGTGATGCTTCCCTCTCAGGAATCGGTGGTACTCTGTGTGTTTTCAGAGAGAATGCTTGGACTCCAGCAGAATTTTACTCCCGCCAGCTCAGCAAAGCAGAGAAAAATTATGCCATCCTTGATCTCGAAGCTGCAGCACTCCTGGCCTCGGTTGAACATTTCCGTTACAGATTGGCAGGAAGATTTTTCAAGGTCTTCACAGATCACAGACCTCTTGTGAACATTATGAACGGCCCTGCCCCGTCATCTAGACTGACGAGGTGGAAGATTAGATTGATGGAATATCACTTCGAGATCAACTACATCGAAGGCACAACCAACCCAGTGGCGGATGCGCTCTCAAGACAGTCTTGGCCGAACTAAAGACTTGGCCATGACAGTCACTTTGAACTGGACCGAACTATTATTCGTTTATTGTGTATCATGTTTCTCAATTCAGTTTATTTTGTGCATTTCCCAACGCATTAAGGGGGGGAGATGTGGCGGTACCACCCACCACATTTCCCGTAACAACCCTTACCAGTCACCCCGCAAACATTATTATCCCGTACGAACACTTCATTCCCTTCATCACGCACACCCTCACGTCATTCTTTAGTTCTGTCCCACGAACCATCCATGCGCATGCCCAGCAGGTTGTCTACATAACGGTCTGTCTGGTGCGCACCCCCCTCAGTTGTACTCGTGCTCGATTTACGTTAAGCATAAACCCTCGTCCAATCTATCCGAATTGAACCTTGGGGATTAGAAGGCTTGATCGCCTCGGGTAGCTAAACAGATCGAGTGTACAACCCTAATGGCAGCCTACTGGACTCGTCCATGCCATCCCACCACAAGATGAATAAAGTTGGTGAATAGCTAGAGCTATGAATAAAGTTTGTGAGTAAGTGGTAGCAGTTTTAATTTACAATGAATAAAGTTTGTCAGTAAGTCAATTTGTGAGTTTGGTATTTAGAGCCAGAGGCAGTTTATATCTATTTTATAGCCAGCAGATTTCTGTTCTTGGAAGTGAGCCTAAATCTGATAGCACAACAACTAATATTGACACTAACAGTTATGTAAAAGCAGCGATTTCACTTTTAGACTTACATAACTGCACTTTCATTATCAACAGCGACAAAACACAAAGGAGTAAAAGAGGACTCTTATTCAATATTGTATTAACTGAGTGTTTCATCGTATATGCTTTTTATCGTCAACAACAACAAAACACAAATTACAGCAAAATGAATAAAAGAGGACTCCCAGTATTGTAGTATTAACTCACTAAACACGTTAATTGTTTGATATTTGATTCAAAAACAACAATAACATGTAGAGTGTTGGGTATTATAAACAAACTTGATAACAATTAGCTCTATTAATAGGGGTGAGCATTGTCATTCCAGCAGAGCTGACTTGGTTGTCAGACTGAGCTATACACAGGTCAATCAACACCAATTAATATTAATCGTCACACATACACAAACAAGTTCTGTACACAGGTCAACACCAAATTAATATTAATCATCACACACAAACAAGTTCTGGGTATATATCAATCACCTCATCTGAGTTTTATTCATTCACCACTAGAAGGCCCAACAAGCCGAAATATTATGGTTTAAACTTGACTTCTATCTCTTGAAGGGATCACACTTGGGGTAGCCTAGTAGCAGTACTGTTTTCCAAGCGCCTTCCTCGTCCTCGTCAGGCGCTCGGAAAACCTGCCATCATGTGTGTATCCTGTTCATTTAGCCTTCTCTGACTCCATTTCCCCCATCTTATCTTTAATTCTCTTCTTTCTAATTCTTTTTCTTTATCTTTCTCTGACATATAGGGGTGAGCATTGTCATTCCAGCAGAGCTGACTTGGTTGTCAGACTGAGCTATACACAGGTCAATCAACACCAATTAATATTAATCGTCACACATACGCAAACAAGTTCTGTACACAGGTCAACACCAATTAATATTAATCATCACACACACAAACAAGTTCTGGATATATATCAATCACCTCTTCTGAGTTTTATTCATTCACCACTAGAAGGCCCATAGCAAGCCGAAATATTATGGTTTAAACTTAACTTCATCTCTTGAAGGGATCACACTTGGGGTAGCCTAGTAGCAGTAGCTACAACCTAACACTGTTTTCCGAGCGCCTTCCTCGTCCTCGTCAGGCGCTCGGAAAACCTGCCATCATGTGTGTATCCTGTTCATTTAGACTTCTCTGACTCCATTCCCCCATCTTATCTTTAATTCTCTTCTTTCCAATTCTTTTTCTTTACCTTTCTCTGACATATAGGGTTGAGCATTGTCATTCCAGCAGAGCCGACTTGGTTGTCAGACTGAGCTATACACAGATCAATCAACACCAATTAAAATTAATCTTCACACATACACAAACAAGTTATGTACACAGGTCAACACCAATTAATATTAATCATCACACACACAAACAAGTTCTGGGTATATATCAATCAACTCTTCTGAGTTTTATTCATTCACCACTAGAAGGCCCAACAAGCCGAAATATTATGGTATAAACTTAACTTCATCTCTTGAAGAGATCACACTTGGGGTAGCCTAGTAGCAGTAGCTACAACCTAACACTGTTTTCCGAGCGCCTTCCTCGTCCTCGTCAGGCGCTCGGAAAACCTGCCATCATGTGTGTATGCTGTTCATTTAGCCTTCTCTAACTCCATTTCCCCCATCTTATCTTTAATTCTCTTCTTTCTAATTCTTTTTCTCTATCTTTCTCTGACATATAGGGGTGAGCATTGTAATTCCAGCAGAGCTGACTTGGTTGTCAGACTGAGCTATACACAGGTCAATCAACACCAATTAATATTAATCGTCACACATACACAAACAAGTTCTGTACACAGGTCAACACCAATTAATATTAATCATCACACACACAAACAAGTTCTGGATATATATCAATCACCTCTTCTGAGTTTTATTCATTCACCACTAGAAGGCCCACAACAAGCCGAAATATTATGGTTTAAACTTAACTTCTATCTCTTGAAGGGATCACACTTGGGGTAGCCTAGTAGCAGTAGCTACAACCTAACACTGTTTTCCGAGCGCCTTCCTCGTCCTCGTCAGGCTCTCGGAAAACCTGCCATCATGTGTGTATCCTGTTCATTTAGCCTTCTCTGATTCTATTCCCCCCATCTTATCTTTAATTCTCTTCTTTCCAATTCTTTTTCTCTATCTTTCTCTGACATGTAGGGGTGAGCATTGTCATTCCAGCAGAGCCAGCTATACACAGGTCAATCAACACTAATTAATATCAATCATCACACATACACAAACAAGTTCTGTACACAGGTCAACACCAATTAATATTAATCGTCACACACTCAAACAAGTTCTGGGTAACACTGCAACAAGAGAAGGCAACACATTTTGAAAGTCCATCATTTTTGTTCATTGATTTAAAGAGATTCCTATTGTTCATTTGTTCCAAAACAGGCAACAAGCTGGCTGCAAGACAAATATAATCCTAAACTTAGCTAGCCAGTGAACTAACAAACCAAGCTAGTTGATCATTTCTAAAAGAGTGACTGTATTATAGTTACAATGACTTACTGTAACCATCAAACTGTTGGAAACAGAAAAAAAAAAAAAAAAAAGAAGCACAAAACGGCGTGAAAAATTATGTCTATACGCATCTAGTGCTATTTAAAGCCATACCTGTCTAGTACACAATGTATGGTCTAAACTGAGTAAGGCCTCCCCCATCAATGAAGTAAGCGGCCCCAACTATAACTTACTGCAGTTCAAGAGATGAAGTTAAGTTTAAACCATAATATTTCGGCTTGTTGGGCCTTCTAGTGGTGAATGAATAAAACTCAGAAGAGGTGATTGATATAGACTGAAGTCCTCATCATCACTGAAACCTTTGTCCAGTAGGCATAGCTAGCTCACCTAAAGTGGGGCGGGCTGATATCGCGCCAAAGCAATCACTACATTAAAGTTAATGTAATGCACAATTATTTCACTATTGTAGTAAGTTAAACAAAAATTAAAAATTGCCAAAGTATCTTTTTCTTTCATCTAGTTTTTCAACAAATTCTTCAGCTATCAAAATTAAATCCAAGTTTTCTGTAAGCTCTTTGTGAGCATTTAAAAGTAAACAGTTATTTAAACGTTTTTCTGTCATACTTGAACGTAAGTATGTATTTATTCTTCACATAGTTGAAAATGTTCGTTCAGAGGTGGCAGAGGTTATCGGAATTGTACACATAAGACGAAGTAATTTATGTACAGAAATTAGCATGTCCTTCAAAACTCCATTGTTCTTGTTCATTGCACTAACTTATCCATATCTTTTGATTGGCATTGATGAATATAATGTGAAAATCAGGTAAATACAAATGTGTCTGGTTACTTATATTCAATACATGTGTATTGTATAGTTGGTATAAAAGTGGGGGGGCTTAGCCCCACTTATTATAAAAGTGGGGGGGGGGGCTCTAGCCCCTCCAGCCCCCCCTGTGGCTATGCCACTGAGTCAGAGACTTGCTGATTCTTCTATTGTCTTCACAAAAATAGTCCCAGGAGTCTCCAGGTCTGCAGACTCCAGACTCCATAAATAGCAACATCAACCTATATAGCTTGATTATTCACATTTATTATATTTCTATTCTGTTGCTGCAATGCTATAACGAAAACTTATAAGAATATTTACCCGCGATTATCCGAGGTAGGGGTAATTTGTTGCTAGGAAACAAATTGAATTCTCCCACGATTTTCAATTACTCGCGGGTTGGATTTCCGTGCACGCACAGAAGGTCAAAATAGAGAGTAAAAGGTAACTGTGTATAAACGGGCGCTCGGACCTTTAACAACGGTTTCAACCACTCAAATTTGATGTCAGTGTAGCTAAAGGGTAGGAGATACCTGTAGGCCAATAAAAAGAAAACCCCCCCCCAATTTTTTTTTTTGTAGGTGTTTGGGCTCTACTATACATTTTTGATTTTACTTAAATGGTCCCTTTTCCTAGGCACTGTCACATAATAATAATAATAATAGTAATAGTAATAATAATAATATTAATAATAGCAACAACAACAATGAACTCACTGGGCTAGCTCTGTGTCTTCCTCCTAGAGTTGCAACAGCTGCCTCAGCCAGCTCTGCCAGTTGAATAGCTGGGCCTTGAGGTTTTTAGGCAATCAGCCACATCTCCCACATTCCTCCTCTTAGCAGCAGGCCTTGAGGTTTTTAGTGCAATCAGCAACATCTCCCACATTCCTCCTCTTAGCAGCAGACACCAGCTTCTGGAGCTGTGACACTTATGTGCTCATGGCCAGGTCTGCGCTGTCTGTAGGATCAACTGGACCTCCTTCTCCCTCCCCAGACTCCTCCCCTACTTCATCATTATCAATGTCGGTGGGAGAGAGAGAGAGGGGGAGGAGGGGCCAGTGGAGGAGACACGTGTGGGGTATAGAGAGGATTAACAGTCAAGGAGGGAACTGCAGGTGTTTGATGTTTGTACACCGGGGTAGTTGTGTCTCGGCTGTTCACAGATCTGGGTGTGTTCTCTGTGGAAATGGGCGGAGTCCAGCTGCTGACACTAGAGTCTGGGCTAACTACTGGTAAGGTACTTCTGAGTGTAGCTAAAAGTAACAGGAAAACAAAGAGTTGATGGTACATGATACACAATAACAAAGACTAATTATGCTAATAATAAAAGTTATATGAATGACAGAGAGTTTATGTGGGCTGGCCCACAAGTGAATTATTGCTTTTGTTTGTGGTTTTTATTTTATTTTATTTGTTTATTAATTAGTATGAATGATAGCTAGCCAGCTAGTACCTAGATGTGCAGGACATGAACCTTGAGGATATATCTGAGAAGATAATTCTCAATGGGCACTACTAAAGCTATTTATAGTGATGTAAACATGTTCACAAGTCGTCTGAACATGCGCAGCAATAACTTGTAAGCATATAATAAAACCACAAGACCCGCTCAAACAGGCAGTAATCACACAAGTCAAGATGCTGGCGTTGAGACTTGTGTGGTTTTTTCTGGTTCTAGATTGTGTTGACGCCATGTTGACTACCTACGCCAGCACTGACATGGTAAGGGATAGTTGAGAAGTGGATGGGTGGTAGGGCAAGTTGCTTTATGATGCTCTCTGTGATATACCTGCTAATATTCAGCTAATAATTCTCTGGCTATGTTTAGTCTCAAAGATTTTTTTTTGTTCTGTTTGTTTGTTTTTCCAGTCTCACGTGTTTTTTTTTGTTTTTTTTGTTTTTTTGTTGTTTTTTTTTGTTTTGTTTCAATGCTGCCTTAATAATTTTTTGATTGGTCGATGTTGGTGACATTGTTGTTGATGTTGTTGTTGATGTTGTTGTTGATGTTGTTTTTATTCTCAGTATGGCATGTTTTTCTTTTTTTAGTATGTATGAAACCCTGATATGTAAAACCAGTAACTGATGGTTGTCAGTAGCCATTTAGCAGTGTGTAGAAACTCTGTAATTTCTTCATATCACTGTAACTGTGGAAATGAAGGTTCTGTGGCCAGAAACAAGAGCTAAATTACTCATGGCCTGACCTGTAATGGATCTTTGGTGTTTGGCAGTGCACATAATTTCATTTGCTTCAAAGCCATTGCATAGATTCTATACAGTGAGCAGGGCTCATCAATTCATTTTTTTTTAGAGTTCTTAAAAGCTGTAGACCATCTTGTTATTAAAGTTGCTATGAATCTCAAGAGGGTACTAGTTTAGAGAAACTACTGAAGGTAAGGAATACCAAGAGGTGGTTGTAACCTGTGTGGTTACTGGCATTTTATGTACCCTTTACCTGATCAGCTCTAAATTGAATTGCGCTGTTAATCTAGCGTTTATTTAGTGCTAAACATAAGGGACCAGCTGCAATTACTTTGCTTAGAGCTCGCATTGAGTGGATCCTTTTAATATGATTAGTTTCTTGGAAGTATTTTGAATACAATGTTTAGCTTTTAAAACAGCTTGGGTTACCCATGAATATCATTATCCTGCCAGAGTGGCGCCAATGTGAATGCAGTGGATCTGTGGATGTTCACTCCTCTACACGAGGCAGCCTCAAAGGCCAGGTCAGCTGTCTCTCTCTTTGTGGCAATACTGGCAATGAAGCTATGACTTGTTGTTGTTGTTGCTGTTGTTGTTGTTGTTGTCGCAGGTCTGAAGTGTGCACGCTGTTGCTGTGTTGTGGTGCTGATCCCACTCTGGTAAACTGCCACAGTAAAACAGCACTGGATCTGGCATCTAATGAAAAGCAGAGACACAGGATTGAATGTGAGATCAGATTTTGTAAATTTGCAATTGTTGACGGTTGAATTTTTTTTCTTCTTCCGATAGATGAGTACAAAGGTCATTTACTCATAGAGCATGCCCACAAAGGAGATATTTCCAAGATGAAGAAGCTCCTGTCCTCCAAACTGGCCAATTTCCAGCATCCCCAGACACTGGACACACCTATGGTATGGAGGACTGATGTGTGTGTGTGTGTGTGTGTGTGTGTGTGTGTGTGTGATGTATGTTTGTGTGTGTGATGTGTTTTTTTTTGTTTGTATGTGTTATGATCACCATTTAGCACGAGTTAGTACGTTCGTCATGTTCTAAAAAGAAGCAAGCCATAGATCTGCTGGTGAAGAAGGGGGCGGATCTAAACATCACAAATAAACAGTGAGTGAGTCGTACGATGTAGCGATGGGCTAGGACTCTCATCGTGGCTCAGAGGGTGTACTTTGAATTCGTAATTTTTTACTTTGAGAGCTGCATGCATGGTTTGTAACAGGTATGTGTGTGTGTGTGTGTGTGTGTGTGTGTGCCTTGCAGGGAGTTATCTCCTCTTCACTGTGCGGTAAAGTTAGACAGGACTGACGTGGTAGAGCTACTGATCAAGGCTGGGGCCAGTGTAAGTAAATATATAAAAACGTTCCCTTCTTTCATTCTTTATTTTTTTCTGAAATATAAATAATAAACATTCTCACAACAAATGACTTCCCATGCCAATGAAAAAATTGATGGGATTGAACGAGTGATTTGGTGCTCGATCGTCTAGAATAAAACAATTCCTACGCCTCATTGGTTTCCTATCTAACCAACAAACAACAACAAACAAACAAACAAAACTAGAGCTGCACCGATAACTGTATCAGTATTGGCCGATTAATTCTAAAAGTGGGGTCAGTATACCCTAGCCGATATCCAACTGATATCCGGTAAGGTAGCGGGTATTCTACAATATTCAAGAAGGTAACTGCAGTTCTGAGCCTTTATTTAGCAACTCCCAGAGCTGGCTTTCTAGCTAATGGGGTTGGGGTTTCCCTTTTTTAAATTGTAGTGGTTCATCATAATAACTTGCGTTCCCTTCCTTAGACCAAATATCAGTGTGTGTGTGTGTGTGTGTGTGTGCAGATATTTTCAAGCAAATATTGTTTATCAGAGCATCGACAATTATTGATACTCTGAACAAAACAACAGCAAAAAAATAATAAAAAATAAAGGAGCAAGAAGAAATACATACTTGCAACTGTGTAGAATAAATGATTAACTTTTGTTTCAGGTGAACCTGAGAGGTCCCACTGGCAACACTGCCCTTCACATGGCGTCTGAGCTAGGTCTAGTGAGCATGTGTCGCCTTCTCCTCAACAATGGGGCAGACTCCTCCGTCATGAACCATCTGCGGAACAAACCCATTGACATGGCCACGCCCATCACCATCAAGATATTCCAGGAGGAGCCCATCAAGGGTGTCGGAGATGTCGAGTCTCAGCTGCTGGAAGCGGCAAAGAATGGAGACCTTACAAATGTCAAGGTATGTTGATATTGATTCAGTCATTCTCGGCTGAAATAATTATAATAATAGAAGACTTCGGCAAGAATTTGAAACGTCGGGTTAAGTTTAATTAACAATATTGGCAGTTAAAACGAGAACATTTGCTATTATTATTGTGATATTTTAGTATTGTATGTTGTAAAGATGAAGCTTGCAGTTACATACATGCATGGCAGGGATCAAAATAAAAATTCAGAATTGTGAGGCCGTTTTGTCAGACCAACATTTCAAATGTCAGACCCAAATGTAGAATGGCAGGTTGTATCTTTACTTAATTTCTACATGTTTATTGTAGGTATCTGCACACTTGGATTGCTTTGACCATTTTATTTTCCACATAACTTTTTCATCTAAGTATTTGCGTACTAAGCAGTTATGCAAAAAATACCTAGTATTGAATTATTTTTACAATTCATAATTTTTTTATTCATGTATTGTTTTTGTAGAGAATGTTTTATTGTATTATAATTAGTAGAAAATATCTGTGAGTAAATATGACATAAAAAAAATTCAGAGAAATATGTAATGAAGGATTAAAGTTATTCATTGACAAACAGTTCATCCCACTCATCCAGTGTCAGCTGCTGCTCATCAAAATTACTGCTGGTGGATGAAGTTTCACCACTTTCTCGAGCAGGGGTACATCTGGGTTGGTAAGGCTTTCTAGCAGCTTGACAGGGTCTCCTGCTAGTACAGGTATCCTTCCACCACATCTCTAAAGCTGAATCAGCAGAAAAGTCTTTATATGGCGGCCCTTCCACATGAATTTCAAGGAGATCATCCAACGTACCAGTATTAAGACATGTTCTATTGTTTGATTTAATGATTTTCAAACTTGAGAATGTCTGTTCCACTCTTGCATTCGAAAAAGGTAGACTAAACACCAATTCACAAAGAAAGAGGATATTCTTCCACTTGTGGGATTCAGGGCAAACATGAAGACTGTACCAAATTTTTCGATAGTCAGTGGTTTCAAGAGTAAGATAACTTCTCGCATAGTCCACAGTATCTTCAATCTCATCCACAAGGATAAAAAGAGTAACACTCTGAGCTTCCAATGGATTCATAAAAGACTGATATATCTCCTCAATTGCATGTTTGATTTCATCAAGTGAACTATCATCTGACCCTGCTTCATTAGATCTCTTAATCCATCTCTGTGTGTCAAGAAATACAAGAAACGCTCTCAGCAATTCTAAATTGGACCATTCTAATCTGCTCACAATATTGGCAGCTAGACACTTCAAGTCAGACAATGCATCTTTCTTACACTGCTCAACAATGGTATCACTGAAGCCGTTGAGAAAAACACCTTCATAAATTTTCTCCCCATTAGCATCACTATGAATATTAGTCATAACTTTCTGTACTGCTGGCCATTGCAAAGGGTCTTTCTCTCTCAAAGATTTCATAGCACTGGTTGCTTTTAGAATTTGCTTAATTGAATAAACAATATCAGCACTAGAAGTTTGCAGGGCCAGACTAAGAATTGAAGGAGGTTTGAGTACTTCAGCATAGAGTGCACACCCTACCAGGATCTTGTACTCGGACCACTTCCTGCAATAGCCTTTAATTCGTGCCCGGTCTTCTGCCTGAATTGAATTATCTTCAGCTAATGCATTTAAGTGACTCAAGTATGCCCCATACCGATCTAATACTCTTTGTAACGCTCGTCTCTTGTGAGTTATCCATCTTGATCCTTCAGAACGAATTGGAATATTTCCTGACTCTGGTAATTCAAATACTTCCTTCAATTCTTCAACAATCACAGATAATTCTCGGGTCTTTTTCGGAGATTTTTTGTATAAGTAGTATAGGCGAAGCAACATTTCCTCAATTGCCTTAAATAACCGACTGGTTAATCCATTCTTTGATGCCAATTCTAGGCGATGCGAGAAGCACCAGGACCAAAACATCCATGGCAAAGATTTTTGAAACCTTTCCCTAATGCTTTTATGATGTGCAATGTTTACAGAAGCCCCATCTGACCCTCCACCCACTAATACTGGTCTGGTACTCAATACTGAACTTTTATCCAAAGTGTCTGATATTCCCAATATTTTTTCCAATGTTTTTTGCAGACCACTCACCAGACCATCGGTATCAGCTCTGTCAGGATTAAAAACAGAAATGTAGCGAGCACAAGATTTCATCTCCTTGGCTGTGTCATCCTGTCTGCAAAACTGAATAAGAACCATCTCATCTTCTACATTCCCAGCATCAGTAGTTCCATCCAGTAGAAAGCTAAAAAAATGCACTTCAGAAGACATCATAGATAAAAAGTGTTTTCTCTGGCTCTCAGCAATGTAGTGTGTAAATGACTTAGCTGCTACATCTGTTTGATATGCTGTTCCTAAGTCAACTCCATGGGACACCTCAAGCTGATGAAGTGAAGGGTATTTGGTGAAAGGTAGACATTCCTTGGCCATCATATAGCAAATATGTATCTTTTTTGTCACCTGCTCTTTTGTTCTGTGATCCATGTTAGTAAAACATCTAATAAGTGGAGAAGAAGACAAGAAAGAAGTAGAATCATCGCTCGAGGTCCTGGCCAGGCCTTTCTTGAAAATATTCATTGCTGTTGCATGCTGTTGGCTTGATGCATGGTCTACAACACAGCTCGTTTTGTGATTAGTTGTCCCTTCAATCCATGCCTGGGAGAAAAAAAACACAATAGAAACAGAATGATAATTCTATAAAATTGAATTGATAAATTGATAATTTAATCATCATAGGTATTGTTTTAAATGGGTGTATTTAGGCTAGCGTATATTTGTTAGTTCATTAATTTACTATTTCAAAGTTTAAATTACTTGCTCTATATATTTTATAGATGATGATCTATACGAAAACAAAACATAATACTCCAGTTGTATTGCTTAAACTCAATTCCATTTACCCTGCATACAATTTTATTGCATTTAAAAAAACTGAAATGATCATTCTTGACAGTATTGCCATGGATAGTCACAATAATATTGTTGGTTTTGACTAAAA